>ENA-OQDW01000060-OQDW01000060.1-human-gut-metagenome-genome-assembly--contig:-NODE-60-length-39938-cov-1.717741_pt1 | contig 39938 bp, 40 predicted proteins | sample MGYA00242784_ERZ504613 | MGnify/ENA primary metagenome ERZ504613 (study PRJEB26092, sample SAMD00036330) | human gut metagenome | host: Homo sapiens | study: EMG produced TPA metagenomics assembly of...
TTTTGGCGTGGCTGGGCTGGCGTGCCTCAGGAGTTACCTGGCTGGGAAAACTGGCGGTAGTAATCATCAACAAGATTGACTTGAAGAACCAGTCGCTCTATCCTATCTTGCTGCTGAGCTTTATTTTCTTCACATTCACCATGACCGACCTGTGTAAAGGAAACGGCTATCTGGCTGTCTATATAGCAGGAATGATGGTGGGTAACGCACGCATTGTAAACCGTAAGGAGATCGCTACTTTTATGAACGGCATGACCTGCTCTTCCAAATTATCATGTTCCTGAGCCTGGGATTGCTGGTGAATCCCCATGAAATGTTGTCCATCGCCATACCGGCAACCTTGATCGGCATTTTCATGATTGTACTCGCCCGCCCGCTCAGTGTCCTGCTCTGTCTTCTTCCCTTTAAAAAGATGAACATCAGCTCACGGCTGTTTATTTCCTGGGTGGGATTACGCGGAGCAGTACCTATCATATTCGCCACTTATCCGGTAGTGGCTGATGTGCCGGGATCTACCCAGATTTTCAATATCGTATTTTTCATTACCATATTGTCTTTAGTGGTTCAAGGAACGACCATTTCATGGATGGCCAAATTACTCCATCTGGATACACCACTGGAAAAAACAGGAAATGATTTCGGAGTAGAGATACCGGAGGAAATCAATACAGACCTCCGCGATATCGTACTGACGGAGGAAATGCTGGCAAAGGGAGACAGCTGATGGATATGAATCTGCCTAAAGGTATGCTGGTGATGCTGGTAAAAAGGGGGAACGAATTCATGATCCCCAATGGCTCTCTGCAACTGCATGCCGGTGACAAACTGCTGATTATCTCGGAAAGCAAAACGAAATAAAAAATTGCCCATGTGCCACGTGCTGCGCTATGGTCCCGCATGGCAATTGGCACATGGGCAAATTCGCACATTATTCAACTGAGCAACAGCATGATATTCAATGCGGAGACAATCAACCGCAATGGTATAAAGCACGAATGAACTCCACCGGGAGTTGGCATATTTGCCCATCACCCGTTTGGAAGAGGTCAGTCCTACTTGCAGGAACACCGTGAAAGGCAGCTGGATACTCAGAATCATCTGAGAGATGATAAGTCCGTAAAAGGGATTCTCAATAAAGAAAATAAGAACCAATGCTATCCCCAAAGAAATCAAAATACCTACCTTGGAGTGAATATCCTTGATATGATAAGACTCACCGAAAATACCCGCAAAGATAGAACCTGCCGCCATGCCACTGGTTATGGTGGAGGAAATCCCCGCCATCAGCAATGCCAGGGCAAAAATGATTCCGGCATGGCTACCCAGCAATGGGTCAAGCAACGACTTCGCCTGCTGCAACTCTTCCACCGGAGTCCGGGTACGGAAGAAAGTAGCGGCTGCCAGTAAGATCATGGCACTATTGATAGCCCATCCCACAATCATGGAGAACAAAGTATCATAGAACTCATATTTCAATACTTTACGAATGGAACTCTCGTCCTGCTTGTTGTACTCGTGGCTCTGTATCACCTCTGAATGCAAGAAAAGATTATGCGGCATAACCACTGCCCCAAGCACACTCATGATAATCAGCATACTGCCTTGGGGTATGTCGGGAACCACCCAGGAACGGATCGCCACAGGCCAGTCAATATCTACCAAAAACAACTCATACAGAAACGAAAGGCCGATTACGGATACAAAAGCAATGATGGCTCTTTCTATCTTTTTATATGAATTGGAAAAAAGCATAATGACGACAAACATCGTAGTAAGAACAGATCCCCAGGCTATGGGAATTCCTAAAAGCATCTGCAAGGCAATGGCTCCTCCCAATATCTCCGCCAGCGAAGTGGATATGGAGCCAGTACCGCGCTGCCCAAAATGGGACGGGATATCCACTTGGGACAATACTGCGTGGCTGCTTCACTCAGGCACAATCCCGTCACAATGCCCAGGTGGGCCACATTGTGCTGCAACACAATCAACATAATGGTAGACAGGGTCACCACCCACAACAACGCGTAACCAAATTCGGAACCGGCTGCAAAATTCGAGGCCCAGTTTCCCGGATCAATAAAACCTACAGTAACCAGTAATCCGGGACCAATATATTTAAAGAAATCAAGACCACCCAGATAACGCTTGTGGTCCGTACGTTTTAATTCATCTATAATGCGAGACATGTTTTACTTTTTTTGTTTGCACAAACTTACTAATAAAAAACAAAAATCCATTTGCTTTGTTCAAACTTATAGTTTACTTTCGCTTCAAAATACCGATTTATAATGAAAAGAGAAACAGTTATAATAGCGGCCCTAGGCATCCTTACTTTGGCAGGATGTAATAATAACCACCGTTCACAAGTCCGTAAATTCAAACAGACAGCCGAAAAGACCAACCGGTCCTGCCCCACACGTATGAACGAAACGATTACACTGGACAGCACCCGTTATAATGAGAAAGATAATAGTGTGAGCTATTTCTACAGTGTTACAGGAGAACTGGACAACGCCACTTATATGAACACCCATTATGCCGCCTTTAAACAAGCCCTGCAGAATGCAGTAGACAACTCGGTGGAAATGGAAGAATACCGGAAATTCGGTACTTCCATCCGCTATATCTATTATTCGGGATCAAGTAAAAAGCAACTGGCTGCATTCTCCTTCAATTCCCCCAAATAGATTCCGTTTCAGCCCATCCGGATGCATGATACCACGCTATGGAAGACTTGAAATAATTGTTCCAAAGCAATATTTGGGAGTGGTGAATGAATTGGGGATATACATACCCATTCCACTGTAGTTATCCCCATCTATTCTGTACAAGGATGAGGTGGGATCATGAGTATAATCTGTATAAATGACCGTCTTCTTTAATTGTTGCGTAAAATCGTCTGGAGCCATTCCTCCACACAATTTTTCAATAAACTGTAACATATCATAGGCATATCCTTTGAAGTTGCTGCTGCCTTTGCCATATTGCTGCAAATCAGCTATATCCACGTTCTTCAGGCTATCCTGATTGGACAAAATCACACTTCTGACCGCTTCCGCCAAACCTTCCATCTGATTGCAATCCACTGCCGAAATGGTTCCCCAACCATTATAGTTATAATAATTCTATATAATCTTTACAGATTGGCTTCAAATACTCCTTGATCGCATTTTCATACAAATAAGGCATCACACTTGCATAAGGAAATCCGGCTGCCGGTATATCAAGTACAGAAGCGATGCAATATTTGGCAGCATCCTTCAGCTCATAATACACTTCGGCACACCCCATCATACACGCATCAAACAAGACAAAATCAAACTTTTGAGGATTTACCGTACGCAGCACTTCCGCCAATTCCGGTATCAACGCTGTGTCACTGGAATACCGGCCGCCATCTTGACCTATAGAACGGGTGCCGGTAATAGTGGGCAACCATCCTGAACCGTGAGAACCAAAGATTATTCCATAACTTCCGACGGATAAACACTCATCATATCACCTATCACTGTCTGCATGACGGTTTTCTCCGTCGATGTCTGAGGGGAATATTTTTTTCTGATATTGCCAATACTTATCAAGTCGTGAACCGACATGTCCTGATCCGCGATCATCGCATTGACCGCTTCTTTGGACATACTGTTGATCCCCCCTTGACCATTAGTCACATATTCAACGATACAAGGCTCCGGCCAACTGATATCCGAAGCCTCACCATCCCAATATACCAACAAAGCAGCCGAATCCTTCATAGCCTGAAGCCCCTGCATCATCGTCCGAATATTATTACGCAAATTGGAATTCAAGCTGTTATCCGCCCAAAAGAAAGCCAGGACCGTTCTTCCGGCATGTTGCTGAGGAATCACGATTGTTTCCTTCTCGCAAGAGAAGAAAAAGCAGGCTGTTAAAAATATAAATAGAATCTTTTTCATAAGAAAAGGATCACTCTTCCGGTTTCTTGAACTTGAATGCATTGGGGTTCACTTCGCGAATCAGCAAGATCTTTCCTTTTTGATACTTGATCTTCATCTTATTGATGGTCTTCTGCAGTTTCTTTCTGCTGTTCGAGAAATAAACAAAGCAAGTGCGGTTCGTCAGCCCTTCCTCGTTTTCCAAATAATTTTTCAGCTGATAACTGTATTGTGAGCGTTCCGGCAACATCTTATTCTTATCCAGCCTTACACTGTCCAGCAATTGGATTTCCGTGAAATAAACCAATGAATCTGTAAACGATGCGGATACACCTACTATATAAACGGATTTACCTTTACTTCCTTTCAATGAGAATGCCGAGCATACCATCAGTACCAATAATAAAGAGCACAGAATCTTTATGGATTTCATAATTCTAATTTTATAATTTTATTAGAGGACAAAAATAGTTATTTACGGACAAATACGAAAAAGTAATAGATTAATTAACTATAATAATTTGCTGATGTGCCCATTACCATGCGGCACATAGTGCAGCCGATAGGCATTATTGGTATATTATGAACAAAAGCACAAGACGGGAGTAACCTTCCATCTTGTGCTTTGTTTTCTTTTCGGAAACCGAATCTTTCTTACCCTAAATAAGACTTAAGCAGCTTGCTACGCGAATTTTGTCTCAATCTTCTAATGGCTTTCTCTTTAATCTGGCGTACGCGCTCACGAGTGAGGCCGAATTTATCGCCGATTTCTTCCAACGTCATTTCCTGCGTATTAATACCGAAAAACATCTGGATAATATCCTTCTCCCTTTCGGTCAGCGTAGAGAGTGCTCTATCAATTTCCCTCGCAAGTGACTCATTAACCAAGGAACGGTCTGCCATAGGCGAGTCGTCGTTCACAAGCACATCCAACAAACTGTTGTCTTCTCCTTCCACAAAAGGAGCGTCTACAGAAATGTGGCGTCCTGAAACCTTCAACGTGTCCGAGATTTTGTCTACAGGTATTTCCAGTTCATCGGCCAGTTCTTCCGGAGAAGGACGACGCTCGTTTTCCTGTTCGAATTTAGAGAAGGCTTTGCTGATCTTGTTCAACGAGCCTACCTGATTCAACGGCAAACGGACAATACGTGACTGTTCTGCCAATGCCTGGAGAATAGACTGACGAATCCACCATACGGCGTAACTGATAAACTTGAAGCCTCGGGTCTCATCGAACTTTTCAGCTGCTTTAATCAATCCCAGGTTGCCTTCATTAATCAAGTCAGGAAGACTTAACCCCTGATTTTGATACTGCTTGGCTACAGACACGACGAAACGCAAGTTGGCACGTGTCAGTTTTTCCAATGCTACCCGGTCGCCTTTACGGATACGCTGAGCGAGCTCTACCTCTTCCTCTACAGTAATCAGTCTTCACGGCCTATTTCCTGTAAATACTTATCCAGAGATGCGCTCTCTCGGTTAGTGATACTTTTGGTAATCTTTAATTGTCTCATTCTCTATAAAACAAATTTGGGATGCAAATTTACAACATTAAATGGAATACATCCATTTTTGTTTGAAAAATATTAGCTAATAAATCAAAAAAGACTATCTTTGTCCTTCTTTTCCTAAATATTTTGCGAAAATAAGGTTATCAGTCCTGTTTGACTATAAAATCAGGATGCACGGAAGTAACCCTTACCGTGCATCCTCTAAACTTTACCTATTGAAACTTTCTACCTTAAAAATCTTCTTATTCCTGTGTCAAATCCACTGCATAGTTCGCACGTTTACCTGATGGGAACATACCACTCAGGAACAATACTTGATCCGGTGACTGGGTAGCAGCTTTCAGCACATCTTCCAAATCATTTACTGATTTGACAGGTTGTCCGTTTGCTTCAGGATGATGAAGCCTTTACGGATACCGGCAGCTTCATCTTACCGTCTGTCACACCTGTGACTTCCACACCATATCCCAAATTCAATTGTCTCTTCAATTCCTGAGGAACTTCACGGAATGCTGCGCCCAAGATATCCATGCCCGCACTCTTCACCACTTTCGTTGTTCCCTGTGCATTTTTCAAAGTCATCTCGATATCCTTTTCTTTCTTGTCACGCAACACCTTGACGGTTACTTTGTCACCCGGACGGTGTTTAGCCAACCCTTCCTGCAACTCTGCAAAGTTCTTCACACGTTTTCCGTCAATACCGATAATGACATCGTCCACTTCCAAGTTACCAGCCGCAGAACCTCCATCAATCACCTCAGCTATCAGCACACCATCGGTAGCACCCAGTTCCTTCACTTTCTTCTTGATTTCTTCCGGCATCATCTGCTGGTCATCATTAATCGGAGTACCCTTGATACCCAATACCGCACGCTGAACGGTTCCGTATTCTTTCAAATCGGCTATTACCTTTTTCATAATACTGGTAGGGATGGCAAAACCGTATCCGGAATAAGCTCCTGTCGGTGAATAAAGCACCGAGTTGATACCTACCAACTCTCCTTTTGCATTGACCAATGCCCCACCACTGTTACCTTGGTTAATAGCTGCATCCGTCTGGATGAATGACTCCACACCTTGATTATATACGCCCAAAGAACGTGCCTTGGCACTCACAATACCGGCGGTTACTGTAGATGTCATATTAAACGGATTACCTACAGCCAATACCCACTCGCCCACTTTCAAAGCCTCCGAATCGCCTACGGGAATAGTGGGAAGTTCATCCGCTTCAATTTTAACCAACGCTAAATCCGTGCTGGGATCTGTGCCGATTACACGTCCTTTATATTCACGTCCGTCATTCAGTTTGACACTGATCACATCAGCATTATCAATTACATGGTTATTCGTTACAATATATCCATCTTTCGAGATGATCACTCCGGAACCGAATCCCACTCTTTCAGGAGTCTGCACCTGACGCTGCTGACCGCCGCCTCTGCCATTCCCAAAAATATCACCAAAGAAATCATAGAACGGATCACGAACGGTAACTGTCTGAGTTTTTGATTCTTGAGTTGACTTTATATGAACTACTGCATGCACTGAATTTTCCGCTGCCTGAGTCAAATCCACCGGTTGCATTTGAGTGGCGTCCAACGCGGCGAGTCTTGTATTCGGATTTTGTTGGAACACATCATTAAAGGCCACGCTTTTGTTTGGCTCGGGTTTCAACATAGAATAAGTCGTTACTCCTGCTACACCTGCGCTGACTGCTACAATTGCTGCTGCGCCTAGTACCATTTTAGTTGCTTGTTTCATAACTTAATATCTATTAATTTGTTAATTTCAAGTTTGGTTTAACATTTATGACGCTAATGTAATGACAAATATTGTACGGTTGTACCGTTTGTCAGAGTTTTTTTTCCTCTTTTAACACAGACAGATAAGCACTTAACAGGGGTTAACCGCAGAATCTGCCAAATTTGCATTCATTATCAATAGCTGACAGACAGCAAGATGACACAGGATACAACTTGCCTCATAGATAGTTATGTCTTGCAGGAAATACTTGCCTCCCGCTGGAATACATCCATATACACCCCTATAAAAGGGCATGTCCGTGACCGGTCTTTCTAACTTTACTTTTTCAACTGGTTCAATACCCTTCTCGCACTATCCGAAAGAACAACAACAGCTCCTGCCAAAATAGCAGTATCTTTAATGACCAGACGGCCGGCGCCCGTCAGCAGAGGGAACCCCTGTTCGCCACTTCCCAAATCGGGGACCCACACCTCAGGCGTTGTCACAAGGAAAGACAAAGTGCCCAGTGTCATGACAATAGCCAGTCCGGCCCCTACCAAACCGATTTTCGGAGAGAAGATACCTAAAAACGTCAAGATACCGATTCCCATAATCAAAATACCCAATCCATGAGAAAACCCATAAGTATTGTTCTCTTCATGCCACTGGTGCTTCGCTTCATCGAATTCGCCTTCTTTCAGCTTATATTCTTTATATTCAGGAGCGTCCTTGGTATAAAAGAAACTCATAAAGGGACTGTTCGCCACAAAAGGCACAATTCCTTCGGCTTCATAATTCCAGAATTTCAGACCGCCAATCCATACAAAAATTACAAGGATTGCCACACGGATAAGATTGATACCCAGTTTTTGGGCAGATGCTGCTATTGTTAAAAACGCAACAAACAGAGATTTTAATTTTGTCATCATTGCTTTCATTATTAAAAGATTTAACTTCCTGGTGCAAAGGTCGGTGGTTTTCCCCCTCCGGTAAATGGCAATTTCCCCATATAGGTTGGCAATTATTCCCGCTTCTCTCTTTTCCGGTATTCCGAAAGGCTCTCCTTGTTCATTTTCTTAAAGAAACGGCTGAACGTAGCCAAATCCTCAAATCCCAGAATCTCACTGATTTCTTTCGCACTCTTACCCGTATAAAGCAACAAGCGCTTGGCTTCCGCATCCACGCGTTCATGAATGACACGCAAAGGAGAAGAAAGCCTGTAAAGGGAAAAGAGATTGGAAATGGTCTTGGGAGAACGACACAACATATCAGCATAATCCTGCACTTGCTTCTTCTCCTTAAAATGACTGTCAACCAGCACATAAAACTGACGAATCACATCAAACGTGTTCTCACGCCCCGGGTCTACATCAAACATTTCACGGGCTATGCGGGTACAAGTGATAATGAAACGTTTCAGAATAATACGCAACATTTCTTCCTGCAAGTTGTCTTGTATTTCACACTCCCCTCTGAAAATATCGACAATACTGTCAAGACGGGCCGACTGGGAAGGCGAAAGCTTCAAACGCATGACACGGAAGAACCGTTAAACAGGAATCCGTTACAAGACACCTCGCTGTCATGCCTGTAAATACAATAAAAGTTACTATTGAATAAAAAAGTGAGGTATTCACCGTCCACTCCCCTTATCTGCACATGATGCAAAGGAGTGAGCGAAATCATTTCCTCTTTTTCCAGATGCATCACCACATGATCCACTTCCACATCCAGCGTTCCATGCCGCACCCATATAAATTTATAAAGACTCCCGTCACGTTGCAAAAAGGAGTTTTCATGGAAACAGGAAGTCATTGCTATATTTCCATTCAATTTAGTACTTAAGTGATATTCCATAACTACCTTAAAATAAGATGAGGGGATAAATATAAAGCTATTTCTTCAGATATAAAAGAGATAACGCAAAAGATATTTCTCATCCTCCCTCTTTTCCTGCCTTTCACCGGCATTTTAAATCATTGCCATATAAGTTGGCCAAAGTTCCCGTTTAAAATGTTCACACCTGGACATACAGGAAGTTCCCCACTTCAGTGCGTTTCTTTTAATATTTGTTAAACATTTATTTTTCTTCGTCCACTCCCTGATTTAATAGTACATTTGTTTCATCACAAGCATCAGAGCGATATATTTAAAGAAGAGTAGAAAACAATAATGGATAAAAATCGTAGGAGAATCCGTATAGGCTATATTCAATGGCTGCTGATATATACCTATATATGTACCATCTTCTCATTCACCTGTGAAGCTGCCAATGCACAGGATCGTACCGGGAACGAAGAATATGTGCTGATTTTAAACAGCTATAACGAATCTTCTCCATGGAGCAACAGCATTACCACCCCCATTGTCCATAAACTAGCCGGAACCAAAAATATAGACGCCTACATAGAACATCTGAATTTATTCATGGTAGGCGATTCTGCTAAAATAGAAAAGTTTTCAGAAACACTTTCCTCAAGATATGGCTCCACCCCTCCCCGTCTATTGGTATTTGTAGGAAGCATGAGTCTGATTTTCAGAGAAGAGATACAAGCTTATGGGGTACCGTACCTACTATTGTCTGCGGGGCAGACCCCTATGTGTATCCTGAAATATTCTACAGGCAGAGAGATACAGTCACTCCCAAAGAAAAGACACACATGAGCGAACTGGCCCAAGAATACAATTTCACCTACATGCATACCCCTATCTATCTGGAAGAAAGTGTGGAACTGATGCTGCAAATGATTCCCGGCATGAAAAGACTCATCTTTTGGGAGACGGGATTTATCCAAATCCCGAATATGACCAACGACTGCGGGAATTGATCCAAACAAAATATCCGCAACTGGAATATAAATACATCTCTTCACGCACCAATACTCTGCACCAGTTATATAATGCTGTACGTAAGGCAGACAAGACTACAGGCATTCTGGTATCCACTTGGTTCACCGAATCCTTCACCTCGGACAGCTTTCTGATAAACGCTTACAGAAGCATTTCCAGCATCTCCGCCCCTCTTTTCACCATCCGCTATGCAGGTATGGACGACGGAGGTATGGTAGGAGGATACATGTACAATGAACAAGCCTTCACCAAGCAATTATTGAAAACAATTGACGACATCCTCGGTGGAAAAAGAGCCAGTGACATTCCTTTCTATGAGCCTCAGGAAGCACACCCCACCTTCAACTATACCAGACTCATAAATAAAGGGCTCGACCCCAAGCGATGCCCCGATGACACCATTTTCTATGACAAGCCTGTCCACTTTCTGAACAAATACAAATGGTTTATCCTGATTGTGCTCATGGCCTTCGCACTGATGGCTGTAACACAACAAAAACGCATTCAGATGCTGAAAGTCCTGAGACGAGCCCAACAAAATGAAATAGAAACAAACGCACAATATATCAACCTGGTGGATAATATGCCGATTCTTTACATGAAGGAACAAGTAATATGGGATAAAGAAGGAAATATTATAGACAGCATTTATCAGGATGTCAACCGTTATTTCGAACGATGTTTCTTGCCCAAATCCGATATAATAGGGAAAAGAGCCTCTGAAATTTTCCCGGAGTCCTTGCCGGAATTCACCCATTTCATGAGTATCACCTTGAAAGAAAAGAAATCGATCACATTCCCATATTATTTTAAAACCGTCAACACCTTCTATGATGTTGTCCTGAATTGCTCCACCGAACCGGATATGGTCGATGTGTTCTGCATGGACAGCACCGAGTTGCACAATGCACAGCAAATGCTAAGCGCCACGAACCATAAACTTTCCATGCACTGGAAGTAGCCAACATTGTACCTTGGAAATGGAACTTGAAAGACCATACCATCTTGTGCGACCTTAACCGCCCCATTGCCATGGCAGCCATGCCGGGCAGCATCAGCGAAGATCAGTTGAGCGTATCGGACAAACAATATTTCGCCAAAATTATCAAAGAAGACCGTCCACGCGTGATACAGGCCTACCGCGACCTGGCAGACGGAAAAATAGAGAAAGTGAAAGAAGAGTACCGTGTACTGGCCAATGATGGAAAACATTGGAAAATAGACTGGGTAGAAGCACAAGCAGCCGTAGAAACAAGAGACAAAAACGGAAAGCCGCTGACTTTAGTCGGTTCCTCACTGATTATCAACGAACGGAAAACAATGGAAAACGAACTGCTTTCAGCCAAGGACCGCGCGAAGAATCCAACCGGCTGAAGTCCGCTTTCCTTGCCAATATGAGCCACGAAATACGCACTCCGCTAAATGCTATCATCGGTTTCTCAAACATCCTTGCTGCTGCAGAAGAGGAACAGGAAAAGCAGGAATATATCAATATCATTGAAAGTAACAATACGTTGCTGCTGCAATTAATCAGCGACATACTGGACTTATCGAAAATAGAGGCCGGCACACTGGAATTCTGTTATTTCAACGTGGAACTGAATGATATTATCTCCGAGATAGAAAGTGTTACCCGTTATCGGACAGAGAGCAACGGCATTCAACTGATTGTACAGAAAGGACTTCCCTCCTGCCTCATAAGAACGGAAAAGAACCGTCTGATGCAGGTACTGAACAATTTACTGAACAACGCCAGCAAATTTACCTCACAAGGAAGCATCACCTTCGGCTACAAACTATGCGACAAAGAACTTTATTTCTATGTTAAAGATACCGGTTGCGGCATTCCAGCCGACAAAGTGAACTCCATATTCGGACGTTTCGTCAAACTGAACTCTTTTGTACAGGGTACAGGACTGGGATTATCCATTTGCCAGACGATTGTAGAGCACATGGGAGGACGCATCGGCGTAGAATCTGAAGAAGGAAAAGGATCCACTTTCTGGTTCACCATTCCCTACCAGCCCGCTGATGCGGATAACAAAAAGGAAGACAAACATCAGCCCATCTCCGTGCAGAAAGACAAGCTGACCATTCTAGTTGCCGAAGACAATGAGAGTAATTACCGGCTGTTCCAATCTATCTTGAAACGAGAATATAACCTGGTTCATGCTTGGGATGGAAAAGAGGCGGTCAATTTGTATAAGCTCCATAATCCTCAGATAATTCTGATGGATATCAATATGCCGGTGATGGATGCTATGAGGCCACCCGAGAAATACGAAAACTATCCTTGGATGTGCCTATCATCGCCGTTACCGCTTTCGCCTATGCCAGTGATGAACAACGGGTTATGGAAAATGGCTTCGACGGCTATATGGCCAAGCCCATCAGCGCCCCACAACTGAGACAACAGATTGCTGCCATATTACAGAAACGCATTATCTTATTATAACCTCCGCTTCTTCCATTATATCCGGCTGAAATCCAATGTAGAAACCGGTTTGAATCCGCAACTATAAACAAGAAAACGACCGAAAGCGCCACAAGGATGGGGAATTAAAGATGATTATAACATAAATGCAGAGTTAATTCATCGCTTCAGCTCCATTAAGTCTTTTTTTCAGTACCATTAAAGCATTTCTTACGGTTACCTTTTACAGACTACGACAGTAGTCCGTATGTTTCACTACGGCAGACCGTACAGTCCACTGTAGCAGACTGTACGGTCCACTGCCGAAGACTATAGTAACAGTCCGCACAAAAAGACTTAACAGTCCGCATGACAAGACCTGATATACCCGACAAAAAGTATTAACCCCCATACCTAAAAAAAACTCCCCCTGCTCACCTTCACAGGCTATGCAAGAGGGAGATTCTACACTAACTCTTAACCTAATAAATAAACGACAAAATCATTCTTTATATCTTAAGGCTCCGGCTGGCAGTTTCTCACCTTTCTCACCAAAGCTCTTCAATGCGTTTTCCGATTCAATGGTTACTTTACTTTCATCCAGCATTCTCCGGTCAAGGCCGAACACGTCTATAAAGAAATCATAAACCGCATTCCGCTTGTTCGGACCGAAATCATGACGTTCTTTCGGCAAATGTACATTGCTCACCTTGTCCGTCGCACCATAAAAACCGTAGATGCGTTGCAAGTAAGGATATTCCAAACGAGGAACCGTGGCTGTCCAGTCTCCTCCGTCGGAAACCACCAACATGGGACGCGGAGCAAACAGGGCGGCCAGTTCCGCATTGCAAGTTCCTCCACCTGCCAGCTGGATGGGCTTGCCACTTTCACACGGGCAACCGCCATCAAAGTGAGAAGCCAGACTGACCACAGGGGCAGCAGCTGTAAAACGGTCGTCCAAAACGGTAAGCAACACCGTCTGCGTTCCTCCGCCGGAACCACCGTTCACGCCGATGCGTGCAGGATCTATATCTTTACGGTTTGCCAGCATATCATCCAGTATCAGCAATCCGTTCATAGCCTGAATGGTGTGCGCATCACTGGTATGGTGCGCTTCCGCACCCACCTGCAAGGCGGATTCACCCCATCCATACAAGTCATAATCCACACAAATAGCCCCCATACGCGCCAATGTAGCCATACGTTGCTGTTGATCCTTCCGGTAGCGTCCCTGTCCAAAATGGCCATTGGGGCAAATAATGAGCGCATGTTTTCCTTTGGAACGCGGTGCATTAAACCGAACCGCAAACATAAAGCCCCGGCAAGGTCTCCAATGCAAAATTCTGTACGGTATATCCATCGAATTTCCGTACTTTCGAGAGAATAGGCTTTGCATCCTTCACTGTTCCTTTCAGCATATCATCCAATCCCAGACGTTGGCGCACTTCCTTTCGGAGTATCTCCGTGCGCTGTTCCCACTGATCTTTATCAGTATACAAGCCACTAAGATATGACAACATTTTTTCTCCATCAACATCCGTGCGGCGTGCATACTCGTATGGTTTCAACTTGTACACGGTATCACTTTGCTTCACGAATTTATAATCGAAAGGAGAAAGCACATTGGTCAAGGTTTCTTCCAATGAATAGGGACGGATACGGAAATCGGCATACGGAAGGATACGCCCCACCGTATCAATATCATACTTCAAGCGGACCTGGAAACGGGCGGCAACGTCATTCAACACATCGGATAACGGACGTGCGAACCGAGTTTCATAAGTTTGTGCAGACACAGCGGAAAAAGAGAGTGCCGCCATGCACAAAAGCATCTGTTTTTTCATCGGGCAGTCTATTTTATTTCTTTACCATCCACATACACATCATCCAGCACCAAGTCCTTACAATCTTCAAAGACACAACGTTGCTTGGCATTCTGAATATACACATCACGCATCACAATACCGGTAATAGGCGCTTCGGGCAGGCCCACCACCATAATGGGGGTATTCACATCACGGACCGTCACACCCGAAACATAGATGTTACGAAATTCCGGAGTGCGGTCACTCTTCGGTTCGGCAGGCATCTTGCTATATTTCAGATTGAGAACAATAGCTTCTTTCTTGATATTACTCATCACAATATTGCTTACACGGATATCCTCCACAATGCCTCCGCGGCCACGAGTGGATTTCAGACGAATCCCTCGGTCTGTACCATCAAAGACACAATTGCTGATGGTCACTTTCTTCACTCCCCCACTCATCTCGCTGCCGATAACCACACCACCGTGTCCGCTCAACATGGTGCAATTGGTAATGGTGATATTCTCGCAAGGAACACCCAGTTTACGCGCTTGCAAGTCACGTCCGGATTTGATGGTGATGCAGTCATCGCCTACCGAAATGTGGCAGTCGCTGATGTGTACATTCTTACAAGACTCGGGGTTGATGCCGTCCGTGTTGGGGGAAGGCACATTGTGGATGGTAATGCCTTTAATGGTCACATTGTCGCAAAATTCAGGATTTACAGTCCAGAAGGGAGAGTTGATAATCTTCACGCCCTCTACCCGTACATTCTTACAACGGATGGGATGTATGAAAGGAGGACGGAAAAAGCGACGGTCCAGTGTGCCATGCCAGTCTTCATTGGTTTCAGCGTAAAGGCTTTCAGGTCGTTTTCCTTCTCGAACATGGGCTGGTACTTGTTGATGTTTCTCTTGCCGTTATCTCTAAGGTCTACCAGTACACGGAAAAATTCAGTCCACCATGCCTTACCCTGTCCATCCAGAGTTCCTTCTCCCTTGATGGTAATATTTTCTGCATCCACGGCGTAAATCAACGGTTGGAAACTTTTCATCATGATTCCCTCGTGACGCACTTCCACATAAGGGAGGAAGTCGTCAAAGTTCTCCGAGAATTTCAAGGTGGCTCCTGCTTCCAATTCTAATGTAATATTACTTTTCATGTGGATGGAACCGGTGAGATAAGTTCCTGCGGGGAAAAAGAGGGTTCCTCCACCATGGGCGTTCAGGCGGTCGATGGTGGAATTAATCAATGCTGTGTTCAGCTTCCTGCCTTGCACATCGGCACCTGCCTGCTGCATATCCACACGCTCCGCATGCAGAAAAGACAGACAGCAAACACATAGTAACAGACTTAAAAAGGTACGTTTATTCATATCGTTCATTATTTGATTTTAGTTTTACCAAACACCCCCAGGGGGCTTTTCCTATGAAAGCTGCGTTTATTTCTTAAAAGAATAAGTTCCGCTTTCCACTATCTTCGGCTCTTTCTCATCGGGAAGGAATACGCGTGCCGTACACCCTACAGGTATCGTTACTTTCAATGTAAAGACTCCATTCTCGCATGTCCAGTCTACCGCGACTTTTCCGTACAAGGTTTTGGTAGAGGCACGGACGTATGTCAAATCGCCTACCGGACGGGGACGTATTTCTATTTCCTTCATTCCCGGTTTTCCCTCAACGGTGCGGATACCCGCCAGCGAGTTGAAGAACCATTCGTCAATCTGTCCCATCATAAAGTGATTCCACGAAGAACCTTGTCGCGGATCCCATTGCTCGGTCAGCGTGGTAGCTCCAAATTTCAGTTGGAAACCATACCCCGGGGCCTCTTCATGGTTATGCATGGTGTACATCAGCTCATTCAGTCCGTTACGGGCTAGTGTCTGGAACAAATAACGATTTCCCACATCACCAGTAGTCAGCCGGTTACCATGACGTTTTATATCCGCTACCAAGTTATCAAGTACCGCCTGTTTATCTTCGGCAGGAACCATTCCGAGAAACAACGGCAGGGCATTACTGCACTGACTTCCCGTACCATACTGACGAGTATCCTTATGATAAAACTCCCGATGGAATGCTTTATTAATTTCTTCACCCAAATGAGTGTAATATGCTACATCATACCTATTATCCAGCATACGTGCCGCCTCCACCAAATAGCGAACAACCATATAATAATGGGCGGTAGCTACTAAAGGAACAGGCGTATTACGAGAAAATCCGGCCCGGAAATCTCCATAATCATACCAATCGCCCAGTCCGAAAGAAACGATTCCATCATTGGCACGAGTAGTCATATAATCAATGTAACGACGCATTCCGTTATAGTATTTTCTAATCAATGAATCATCCCCATACGTCTCATAATACATGAAAGGCAATACCACAAAGGTACATCCCCATTCGGGAGATTCGGCAAAAGCATCCATACCGGGACCCTCGAACACCACATATTCCGGAGCAGTGGTAGGAACCGCGCCGTTGGCATGCTGTGCATCGGCTATGTTCTGAAGAGTCTGAGGAACAAAGCCTGTCAAATCATAATTGTAAAGCAAACCGGGACCACACAAATGATCTTGTTCCAACCAACCCAGTTTCTCGCGATGAGGACAATCGGTAAACACGGACTGCATATTACTTCGCACCGCCTTCTCTATCAGCCGATGGGCCTCATTGAATATACGATTGGAACATTGGAATGTGGATACCTTAGGAGCCGAATTATAAACAAAGCACGATTGTATCTTCTGGATCACCGGAAGATGCAAGGTGTTTTTTTGCCCTTTCAGCACAGCGCCTTCCACCTGAATATACCGGAAACCATAGTAAGAAAAACGAGGATGCCAAGTTTCCACTCCTTCCCCTTTCAGGATATATTCATAATAATGTTGTCTGCCGGTCTGACGCTGATTGCAAGCTCCTTCGTCCGTCAGGGATTCGGATACAAGCAGAGTTATTTTCTGCCCTTTCTTTCCACGGACGGTAATTTCGGGGAAACCGGCCAGGTTCTGTCCCATATCCAGCACAAAGGCAGACGGATCTACTGTCCGTTTGGTTGACTTGCAGGCAGCTGTTATCTGTTCAGCGGTTGAGCTTGGTCATTTTCCGGATATCATAACGCTCCATAATCTTCACCGGTTGCGCTATCTGCGGACGAAGCACCCCTTTGGGGGCTTCCTGAATCACGACAGGACGCCAATCCTGCTCTTTAAAACCGAACATGTTCCAGCCTTTCTGCTCACGGCGGGCGTCATAATCTTCTCCGCCATAGATGCAATTGAACAGTACGGGACTGAAATCGTACTTCCAGTCCTTTCCGGAAACAATCGTTTCACTGGTTCCGTCTTCATAATTCACCACCATCCGGAAACGAAGCGTGGGAGCGCCGAAACTGATTTGCAGTTTACGATAGCGGCCGCCTTGCACATTGTAAAATCCATTTCCCAGCAGGACTCCGATAGCGTTACCGCCTTTCTTCACTTGCGAGGTGACATCATAAGTATTATAATAGACACTTTTGTCATAGTCGCTCCAAAGGGGGGCAAATTCGCTGTCTCCCACTTTTTCTCCATTCAGCGAAAATTCATAAAAGCCCAAGCCACATACATACGCTGTGGCGTCTTTCACTTTCTTTGCCACATGGAACTCGCGACGCAGATAAATACTTTTCTTTGCCAAAGTATCCACAGCAGCCCAGGCGGCCTTTGCCTCAGGCTTTTTCAGCTCACTGCCATGATATTTCCGGCCTTCGGGTATGCGGGCATCCTTACGGGTAATGGCCCCAATCCATCACTGCCGGCGAAAGCCGCTTCGGAAGTCAGGATACTGAAATCAGAGGGCGCACTCCATGCCGAAGCGTATCAGCCTCATCCCAGACACGAACACGCCAAGTATAATGCCTGTCCTTCTCCAAGGCCGCATCCGCACAGGAAACCAACTGGCTTTGAGCGGATTTTACTTTGCCGCTGTTCCAGACTACTTTTCCTGCCCATACATCCCGAACCTCTATCTCATAAGCAGTCTGCCGCGTGCCATTTTCCGGCGAACTCATCTGCCATCCAAACGAGGGGCATCAGAGATGGTCACTCTTCCTTCGCGCATCTCACACGTCAGGCGGGTAATAGTTATGTCTTTCGCCTGCACGGAGAAAGACATAACTAACAAAGCGGCTATTAAGAATTTTCTGTAATTCATTTTTCTTTCAACAGTCTATTTATTATCTTAAGACATCCCCTTTATTCAAAATTATAGCACATTCTCACAAAGAACACGGGTCAATGTATCGGCATGTCCTACTTCCTTTCCATCCACATAGATATGCAGACCTTTTCCACGCTGGTAACGGCTACCGTCCTTATCCCACAAAATAGTGAGGTTACGGCCATGATACAACACATTATCCAAACAGAAATAATCCCATTTTCCTTCGGGAATCAACGGATTCACCTCCACTGTGTTATCCATGCGCGGACGGAGTCCTATCAAACCGGTAATCATCAAATCATTAAAAGTAGAATGATTGTAATAACGGCTGCGTTCCTGATCTCCTTTCAACCAATAACCGGTTACCTCATCCAGATACTCGCCTATGTAGGGGCGGCCACGGTGATGCTGCGACTCCACATAGCGTTCCATGTGATGGAAATACACGCTGTCTGTCAATACAGTCTGAGGATAATTATTCATGAAATTGGCCATTGCAGTCAAAGTCTGTGCAGATGCAAACGGCAGATAGCCCCATCCCATTCACACTTACCTACGCCATGTGTACGGAACTCAGGATGACGGCGCTCGGCAGTGGTAAGTCCGTAAGGTGCGGAAAAACCTTTCTCGTCCATCACTTCCTTCCATGCCATATCGTATTGGGAAGAAGCATCCGGCAAATTGAAATACCAAGGGATATAGCCGATAGCCTCGCGTACCTCGGCGGACGCATCTCCACGCATCGTTTCAAAGAAATGGTGGTCTGTGTTCCACAACTTATCCTGTACCAACGTTTTAATGGAGTCGGCTTTCAATCCATATTTCATGGCCATGCCTCATCTCCTGTCATGATGCCGATAAGAGAGAGCGCTTTGGCGTTGCCATACATATAACTGTTGATAGTAGGACGGGCATATTGCTTACGACGACCTCCACTGATAGATTCCTCCATGCCATCCTGCACATCTCCCTGCCAGTAAAGTCCATTGGACAGGCGGTTTGTCTTTTCCCAACGGGCATATTCCGCTTCCAAATCCTTTACCATATCCAACAAGAATTCCTTGTTTCCATCGACCATGTAACGTCCCAGTACCGCATCCGCATTCCACGAGCTGAACTTGGTCATTTTGGCCATCGGGCCTCCTTCGTTACCCCGATACCAAGTATGGATAATCTGATTCAAGTATTCCGGATTACGCAACCAGCGGCTCTCATAAATATGATGACCGATGGCACAAGCTATCAGATTGTATTTATCGGCATACGAACGATTTACCAAGAATTCGGTCATACCATAGCCCACCGGAGTTTCCTTGATGTGCTTGCGCAGCGTCCACCAACGATAATAATACATTTCCTCGAAGTTCTTTTGAGAGCACTCGAAAAGAGGTATGTTTTCTTCCATCCATTGAGATGCGCGAGCATTGGGAACAGCCTGGCTATATTCTCATCCTCCATGCTGTTGAAATAATCCACGTAGGGCTTAAAATCCTTATATTTCAAGAAAGCCGCACCGGCATCCTTATCAGCAGAAGTCGTCTTGAAATTGGCTATACGATAGGTGCACAAAGGTTCTTGCTCACCTGCATTCGGCAGAATGCCATACCAGTCTGCCGGGGTATCCACCGTAGGATAAGTCCGTTGCGCTCCGGTGCGGAACATCACTCTCTCGATGGCCGGAACGGGAGCAAAGAACATACGTTGCCCCACTTTCTTTCCATCCACATAGACAATTACCATGCGGTTGGCAACAGAAAGCTCCACTTCTACCTTATACGTCTTGCCCGGTTCATACTTCAACAAATTACCAAACCGCGCACCTCCTTTGGCACGGAAAAGTCCGTCGGAAGTCAATTCCAGACGGGAACAGGCAATACCGTTTTCATCTAGGAATTCTATTTGCAAAAGGCCCTTATCGTTCTGCTCCGCCATCAGTTCGAAAGAAACTTTAAGTTCTTTTGTAGCGGGTATCTTACGCTCCACACGGGCATAATCGAACAAATCCTTATCTTGCAGCACCAACCATTTTCCATCCAATGATACGGGAGCCCACTGCAAAGAATACAAATTCCAGTCGGTCAGTTCATTCAAATCTTTATAGTTGGCAAAATTATCGTCAGCATGTGCACTGGCATGTGCGCGGACGGGCACAGGAATATGAGAGACCCACATGTCCTCCTTGTTCACACTGTAAGTCACCCACAAATCACCATCGGGAGGAGTTCCGTTACCCTCCTGAATACCCCGTACATACTGAGGCCCGAATGATTTATAATTACCTCCGTAACGCATCGGTGTAATTTCGCCATGCACCAAATTCAAGGTCGTATATTCCAGCCCGTCCTTACTGAGCGAGATAGCCAGCGGCCAACGGAACTCGGAAGGATTATACACCGTGGCGTATGTACCGTCACTCAAACGCTGCCCCCAAATCTTCGCATTACTGTTAACAAAGCCTTTCGCACGTTCACCGGTTGCGCCCACGTATTTCCACCATCCTCGCTGATGGAAGTCAGGGCATGTTTCCACAAGCTTACCAAACGACCGTCGGGCAAAGTATAGTCACAATACGCTTTGTATTCTTTGTGTAAAGGAATCAACGGGTCATTACGATCGGCTTCCTCCACCCACTGCATACGGTAACGAGGATTGTCCAAAATCTCCTGACAGGCTTTTACAAATTCCTTGTCTTTGCTGCGTTTAAAATAAGGATAGGATGTATTCTTTTCATTAAACGCATGGTTATAGTAAATGAAATAAATGGGACCGAACGAACCGTCTTTCTTAATCTCGCGAACCACACGGCCTATTCCGTTCCCGTCATTCGGGTCATCTTTCTTGTCCAGAGCTACGCCATAGTTTCCCATAGCTATCAATCTGCCGCTTTTTGACACATAGAAGCCTACACGCTGATGCATGATGGCATCCAGATCTTTCGCCTTGTCTGTGCGTCCAGACTTGGTATAGCCATCGGGAACCCGGTAGATAGGGAAAAGAGTCACCGGATTTGTCCAGTGGTATCCATCTTTTGAAGTCATCAGGAAAGTCTGTGAGGGAGGAATATGCTCGTCTGATGGATCGGAAAGATAATGCATATAGAATTGTCCGTTCCAATAAGCCAACATGGACTGATGATTGTATGTCCATCCATTGCCGTTATCGGGTGCAGGATGTTCCCGGTTGGCACGTATCACCTGAATATTGTGTACCCCTACCACGGGTGACAATTGCCCGTCATGACAGGTAGGGTTAGACAGCTCCGTGCCTGTATAGTGTACTCTATCTTGCGCCGATACCGAAAGTGCCAGCGAACAGGCTGCTGCAAAGGTAAAAAGTTGTTTCAGTTCCATTTATTTACTTCTATGTTGTTTTTTCATCTATTAAAATGAGGTTTCTCTTCAGCTTGATTGGCCTGCAAACAAGCAAAGCTCTACAAAATTACGAATTTCTTCGTTTCCCGATAAAAGCTCCGGGCTTTAAAAAAAGACGAAAGCACAAAGCAAATGTACTCTATAAAATAATGCTATTTATAAAAAACGTCTTTTTGTTAAGGAATTTGCATAAAAGAAGCTTTTTTACTATCTTAGCAGCATGAAGTTAACAGTTTGATAACTTTTCTACGAGAAATATGTTATTTATAGTATTCACTTTTTTAACAACCGTTTGCTTATGAAACAAAAGAATAAGATGTTATCCACCCATGGCATTAAAACACTATTCGAAACCCGATTAACCCAACTCACTTCATTGGCTTCAGAAAGCAGGATGAAACAGCTTTCAAAAACAAGCTGAACGATTATCTATTATCTGGTCCTATTTACAATCCTGCTGCCGCAAGGCAAATTAAAAGACTGATAGATAACGATGGAAAAACCATTTACGAAGCCTCTACAGAACAGGAGATTAAAATAGAAACCATCTCACTGCTTTGGAAGTTTTTAACGAATAGTATCATCAATGAAGAGATTTCCGTTGATTTATGGATTGACCTGTATCACCAGTTTGACCGGCTTTATCACGAAGAGGAGGAACTACCTGATGAAAAACAAGTGCAACAATGGATGAAACGCTGGCCCAGCGGACTGAATGAGGATGTCCGGGCTATCCGCCGACAAAACAAAGAGCGTATTATCTCCCTTCTTATCCAGAAAATAGAAAACAGACACGCGCCCTCCAGCCGCTATCTTTTTCCCGAAGGAAGCACGGAAGAGGACAAACGCCAGCTGGTCTGCCAATGGTGGAACGAAGCCCGTTTCATCTGGCAATGGCCGTAAAAAGCCCTACCGAACTGAACCGAATGCTAGGCAACTCCCTATCCGAAGAGACCTTGCAGCTTTATCACAAAGCACGCAAGAAAGGAATGCCTGTCTTTATCACCCCTTACTATCTGTCTTTGTTGAATCCTACGGGGAAAGGATATGATGATACAGCCATACGAAGCTATATTCTGTACTCTCCCCAACTGGTGGAAACATACGGTAACATCCACGCATGGGAAAAAGAAGATGCTGTGGAGGACGGAAAGCCTAACGCTGCAGGATGGCTGCTGCCGGACGGACACAACATTCACCGCCGTTATCCCGATGTGGCCATTCTTATCCCCGACTCGATGGGACGTGCATGCGGCGGCCTGTGTGCATCCTGCCAGCGCATGTACGACTTCCAAAGTGAACGTCTGAACTTCAACTTCGAGGAATTGAAACCGAAAGAGAGCTGGGACAAGAGGTTGAGAAAACTGATGGAATATTTCGAGAACGACACTCAGCTCAGGGATATCCTGATTACGGGAGGCGATGCATTGATGAGCCAGAACAAGACCTTGCGCAATATATTGGAAGCCGTCTACAAAATGGCTGTCCGCAAACGAAACGCAAACCTGCACCGCGCCGAAGGAGAGAAATATGCGGAACTGCAACGAGTACGCCTGGGCAGCCGGCTCCCGGTATATCTGCCCATGCGAATCAATGACGAACTATTGGATATCTTACGTGAGTTCAAAGAAAAGGCATCTGCCGTAGGGGTCAGACAATTTCTGATTCAAACGCATTTCCAGACTCCACTGGAAGTAACACCCGAAGCGCGTGAAGCTATCCGCAAGATACTGGCAGCCGGGTGGACTATCACCAACCAGCTAGTATATAATGTGGCGGCTTCCCGTCGCGGACATACCGCCAAGCTGCGCAAAGTATTGAACGGATTGGGTGTATTGTGTTACTACACTTTCTCGGTAAAAGGTTTTGAAGAGAACTATGCGGTATTCACACCGAACAGCCGTTCCTTACAGGAGAAAGAAGAGGAAAAAAGATGGGGAAAACTTTCCGCAGAGCAAGAAAAGGAGTTTTTGAACCTGTTGAGAAACAGTAAAGACCGTGCGGCAGCCGTACAGCGTTTCTGCACCTTCCATCAGATTCCTTTCGTAGCAACAGACCGCAGCGTACTGAACCTGCCGGGTATAGGCAAGAGCATGACTTTCGTAACTATCGGTATGACAAAAGAGGGAAAACGGATACTGGAATTTGACCATGACCCAACCCGCCAGCATAGTCCGATTATTCATCAGATGGAAAAAATATACATCAAGGAAAACAAGTCTATCTGGCAATATATGCTGCAATTGCAGGAAATGGGCGAGAAGAAAGAAGAATATGCCAGTCTGTGGAAATATATGGAAGGAGAAACAGAACACCGCTTCCCCTTATATAATTATCCCGATCCGGATTCCGGATTACAGAAAAGTATAGTCACTTGTCAGTAGTTGGTAATAAATCAATCTGTTAATTTGTCAATGTGACAATGTGCTAATGTGCCATGCGGAACAAAGCGTACCCCATTGACATATTAGCACATTGACAAATCAGCAGATTATTCAATTCGTAATCTTGATCCCCACAAAATACGTTCTAGCTGTGTAGGCCCATAGAAATAACCCGAGTCACGATAACCACCTTTGTCCAAATCCTTTTGGAAAGCATTAAAAATATTCTGTACTCCACCGTTTAACTGCAATTTGATATGGTCATTCAATACAAATGTGTAATTCAGTTTCACATTCAAATCAAAGAAATCAGGAGTATGCACCATTTCATCTTTAGCGATATATTGTCCTATATATTCCTCGGGCAACTCTGTCGGTGCGAAATGCGGCACATGCATCCGGCCTGTGTACACACCGGACAAGGAGCAGTCGAAATTCTTGAACGGAGCAGATGTCAATGTGAAATAACCGTAATAGTCAGGAGTACGGGGCATCCGCTTCACCGGCGCTACCTCAGGATTCTCACTCCATGCCTCCAGCTCAGTATATTCGCTGCGCTGCACCGTGAAGCCCACCTGTAAAGCCGCATCACGTCCATGTGCAATCTTTCCGTCCAGATTCACGCCATACACACGTGCCCCGTTACCGTTGCGACGCTCCTTCACCTTGTTACCGTTCTCGTCATGGCCCATATCCTCCAGAACAAACACGTCATCCAATCCGGTATAGAACCCTTCCAATAACAAATTGGTCTGGAAATGACCGATATTCGCCGTCCAGTCAATGGAGCCGCTGATGCTGTTGGAATGCTCCGGTTTCAGCCCTTCCGCCAACTTGATAAGCACGCCCTCACCTCCTACTGCGGTAACATGCAAATCCTCATCGTATGCCTGCGGCGCACGGAAACCGGTAGACCAGGTAATACGTGCCTGTAGTTTGTCACTCGGTTTGTAGAGCAGGTTCAGACGGGGGCTGAAGATAGGATTGTCAATCAGGTTATGGTCATCCAGACGGAACCCGGCCAGGAATACAAACTGATTCATTTTCCATTCGTTCTGCACAAAAGCGCTGGCAATACGCACATCCTGTTTCATATCACGGTGATAACCGGTCATAACATCGTGCAGGGAGTTGTTCTGATACTCCAACCCGGCGGTAAAAGTAGCAGGAGAGAATAAAACTTTCTCAAAATTACCCACATACATGCCGCCTGCCACCCAAGTCAGATCTTTCGTCTTTCCGTATGCATTCGCATCCTGTTGCGCACCATAATAACTGTTACGGTCGGTATGCTGGATGGAAGAATAGAAAGAAAGCTTATGCTTGTATTCTTTCCAAAACAAATCATAACTTAATCCGCCACTATTGATAACGTGCTTGTCTGTTCGGTGATATCCGTTTCGTGCGGCTGCAAATCAAATTTATTCCCTCCGCGACGGAACTCATTCGTGGTATGATATTCCAGACTGATACGGCTGAACTGCGTAGGACGGTAATAGGTACGCAGCCCGAACGTATTCATGTTCAGCTTTCCCAACTCCGAGAAACCGTCCCCGTCCGCATCATACGGATTACGGTTCCGATAAGACTGATACAAAGCGATGCCATATGTATTGTCTTTTGACACCAAAGAGGCGTTGGCTCCCATATACTGTTCCCACACCTTGCCGTTCATATTGGACATTGTTGAAGAAACTTGAAATGAATTGTTGATGGGGTCTTTCGTGATGATATTGATGGTTCCGCCCACTGCATTAGCACCAAACAAGGCCGACCCTCCTCCGCGGACAACCTCTACACGCTCTATCATATTCACCGGAATCTGCTCCAAGCCATATACACCGGACAGAGCACTGACTACCGGACGGCTATTGATAAGAATTTGCGAATAAGGTCCTTCCAGCCCATTGATACGTACTTGAGGGAAGCCGCAGTTCTGGCAGTTGTTCTCCACACGCAGCCCCGACTGGTAATTCAAGGATTTAGCCAAATCGGTAGAATTCACCGATTCGAACAGCTTGGCATTCATCACATTGACTACCACCGGAGCCACCTTGCGACTTGTCTCATTGCGATTGGCCGATACGACTACCTCGTCCGTCATAATACTTCGTCACTCATCAAAAAATGAACATCTACCGTGAAGTCGTTACTGACGGTCACTTTCTTTTCCTGTGTCTCATAGCCCAGTAGCTGAACCCTCAATGTGTACTTTCCTGCCGGAACCTTCTTGAAACGGAACTCACCGTCCTCGTTACTCACCGTACCCTGCCCGGTTTCCACAATCAATATGGCAGCATACGGAAGGCTGTTCTCCGTGCCTTTTTCCACTACATGACCTGAAATCACATTGCCTTCCTTCACAGGATTTACATCTTCTGCATACACATTGATACCCGCACCCATCACCATGAGCACGAGTAACAGAATATATTGTTTCATCTATTTTTTTTCTATTACTAAAATGTTTCGGTTTATTCAATAAAGAATGTGTGTAGCCCTATGGCAAAAACACATTCCCATCTGTTAAAGGGATTGCCCGAATGTATTCCATCAACAGATATACCTTTGTTTCAGCAATGAAAAGGAGGAGCGCGCAAATGGATACATTGCGCGCAAAGCGCTTTCGCGCGGAAAGTATTTATCTTATATTCCAAAACATACAACAAAGGACGGAATACAGTCATCTCGGCCTGAACCTCGGCCTCCAAAGTATGAATAGTGCTCAGATGAGCAATAGAAATAACCTGTCCTGTGGTATGCGTATGGTGTTTGCCGGACGAAGGATGAGAGTGCACAATCATCACCCCGTTCACAATATGAACGTGGGTAAACAAGGTGATGCTTACCTGATACGTTAAAAACAGCGTCAGCAGTAATAACGGGGCTATTATGTACCTTCTCTTGCTCAACTATTATTTCTTTTCCTCGCCAAACAGCAATTGATAGTCTTTTTTTGCGGCAGGCACAGTCCATCCTCCGGAATAAACTTCCACTGGTGCATGGCATGAGGATGCAGCACTTTTTCCTGCTCAATATATTGCATCAGATAATAACGCAAATCCTTATCGGTTGCAAAAATAATACGTTTTGCCAAATCTTCCTTGGAAATTCCTGCTCCAAGGGTCAATAAATCTCCGCCACCGTTCCCACGGTAAGAATTCAAAGCCACTTTATAAACCTTATCCATACTGAAGGGAGTCCCGTCCGACATGCTTTGAATCGTGATTTTCTCTCCTGCCGGCTTGGTCACGTCCACCGTATAATTAATACCTGCGGCAGAATCAAAGTTAAAGCTGAAATTCTTGAAATTAGCACGCTTTCCCTCCTCTACCGGCTCCTTGAAAAGCATCAGGTGGTCCTCGGGACTCTTCATCTGATTAGTCCAGATGCGTATGCCATTTCCAGGAAATCTTTAATTTCCTTGCCCGAGAGTTCCATCACATACAGCATGTTCTCGTACTTGTACAAATTAAACATATCACTCACATAGATGTCTCCTTCTTTAATCTCTGCCCGGAAGGACAACGGAGCACAGAAGGACACTTCAGCACCCGAAATTTCCAATTGCAACTGATGAATCAGGTCTATGAAAGGAGAAGAACCGAAATAAGCATCCTTCGCTGTGATGGTACGTGAAATAGTACCGATTTTACGGGATACGAAGTCATTTACAGCCTTATATTGAGGAGCGAATTTATCCATAAACTCCTGGCTGACAGGATACTTGTTCATATCCGCCAATCTGCCTCCACCGACTTCGCCACCACTTTCCCGTCTTTCTTTGTTACGGTCAGGGTCACATCCGAAACCACATTGGCATTGTTTGCCGGATCAATGACCAACACACTGTCTCCTGCCACATTCTGCACCTTTACACATTCCCTTGTATGGTCGTGCCCCATCAGCACCACATCAAAGCCCGGGACCCGTTTGGCAACATCCATAGAGGCATCTTCCACCACCTGTCCCAACACGTTGCCCGACTTTCCGGCATGAAACAATCCCACAATGACATCAGGATTCTCTTTTTCCTTTATAATCTTCACCCATTTGCGTGCGCAGGGCTCCATTTCCTCAAAATGCAGACCACTCCATAATTTCTCCGGCAACCATGAAGGAATGGCCGGAGTAATCATACCCAGAACCGCTATCCTCACTCCGTCACGCTCCAACACCTCGTAGGGTTTCAGATAAGGTTTTCCGGTGGCATTGTCTATAATGTTAGCCCCCAGTACCGGAAAATCGCACTGTTTTATCCAACGGTCGTACACCGCATGCCCGGTCTCTACGTCATGATTACCCATATTGCCTACCACACATCCCATATAATTCATCATATCCGCCGCCACATGGGTAGACACGGTATCCATAAAATTATAATAGTAAGCTGTAGGCTGACCTTGCAGGATATCCCCATTATCCATCAACAGGCAATTATCCCCATATTTCTCACGCTGTTCTTTCACAAAGGAATGAACACGGGCAAGACTTCCACTCCATTCTTTCCGTTCGATAAAGTTATACGGAAAGAAATTCCCGTGCACATCACTGGTTTCTATAATCTTGATAACCACTTCTTCCTGATTATTGGATGCAGACAACTGCATACCTGCCCACAACAGCAGGGCACTGATACATATTCTATATTTCATATCTCTATTCTTTTTCTTTTTTAGTTAAAGGATGCGTGAATACAAACCGGGCGCCTTCGGTATAATCCTTGTCCACCCATATCTTACCTCCCAAATTCTCGACTATCAGCTGCTGATGGCCAATCCCAGCCCTGTACCTTGGGAATATTCATTCAATTTCTCGAAACGTTCAAAAACCCTGTCGCTCTTATCGGACGGAATACCGCAACCGGTATCCGACACAGACAATTCCAACTGTTGATGCTGTTTGTCTATGGCAATCGCCAATTTAATAGAACCGGACGGGGTAAATTTAGCGGCATTGGACAACAAATTAATCAATACTTGCTTCAGGCGCTGGGCATCCGTCTTGATAACCAGCGAAGCTACAGGAGTTTCGAACAGAAACAAAGCGCTGGTCTTGCGTCCATACTCCGCTGTAGACAAAGCCGTCTGACACAACTCTACTACATCACATTCCTCCCATACGAATTTTATTTTTCCGGATTCCATGCGCGAGATGTCCAGAATATCATTTATGAGGTGCAACAACAAATCGGAATTCTTCTGAATGATATCACAATACTGCGCCTTCTCGGCAGGAGAGGAATCATCACTGACCAACACGCTGGAAAATCCCACAATAGCATTCAACGGAGTGCGTATCTCGTGGCTCATATTGGCCAGAAAAGCTGTCTTCAGCCTGTTGGATTCTTCCGCTTTCTCCTTGGCTACCAACAACTCCTCGCCAGACACTTCCAGATGATGTTTCAAGTGGTTGATACGGATAATATAATATATGGCTATCAAGAAACAGGCTATCAGGAACATGAACGCCGAAACAACCCCTATGACCCAATATTTATACTGCTCATAAAGCGAAGGAGTCTTGTTCACCAACACCGCTCCCTGAGGAAGATTCAATGAATCCAATTTGAATTCATGCAAACGCTTTATATCAAAAGTATAGTTTCCGGGAATAGTCACCAAGTCCACCCCTTCTCTATCTCCTTTATCCAAAAAATCATAAGTAACCGCGCCTATATTCTTTCCTACCGCATGGTATTCGGGAGTATATCCTCCCAATGCCCAATGTCCCAATCCCACAGATGCGATAGTAAACACAGGCAGGGTAGGATTCGCATCACGCAGCATATAAGTCGTATTACCAATAACATAACTCTCCGTACAGTCCACACGCCATGTTCCCAACAATACACACGTATTTTGAGGCAATCTGCGCATCCTTTCACTCACTTCCATAAAGGTTTCCGTACGGCCGTCCAGCCAAATTGTTTCTAAATCGGGGTACTTCTTCATCTCCTTTTTAACCAAGCTTGCATAGACAACCCGCCATAGGTATTATCCGATATAAATGCCACACGGCGCATATCAGGATAAAAACGACGCATCAGCTTTATGTTTTTATCGACATCATATTCATATACATAACCGGCAACAATATTATAATCACTGAAATCCGTATAAATATTCTTACTTTCAGGTTCCCATACCCGTGTGTCGATACTATCATCAGGCAATACCAGTCCGTTGACACTGACCATACCACAGATGGACGGAGTCTTTTTAGCTATCTCCGTGTCTTGTGAAATATAAGCCGACCATGCCTCCTGCCCCAGCAATATAACCAGTGACGGACGGTTTTTCCCTTTATACTTACCAAGGATGGAGGCCATACGCGATTTCCACAGATAAGCCTCGGACAAATTCTTGCAGTTCATACTCTCTATGATCGGAGTATACTTGCCGCCACGCTGTCGGTATTCATCCATAAAAGCAGACAGGTTGTCAGAAATACTACGAGTTTCGGGGTTATAAGAAGTGACAATAAGGATAGCCCTTCCAGAGTTGTTTCCGCCTTCACAGGACACAGAGCAACCACAGGAAGCAGCAGGACTAATAGCATAAAAAACCTGAATATGATTGCCAATCCCCTCATTTCCTTTAGAATAATTTCTAAAAATTCGCTGCAAAGATAATAAAATAAAAACAGAACACAACCAATTGGCATATATTTTGTTTCTCTTAAAGCAGATGAAATTTAACAAATATATAATATGGCTTACATAGACTATTACAAAGTATTGGGAGTGGACAAAAGCGCCACCCAAGATGATATCAAGAAGGCTTTCCGTAAGCTGGCCCGCAAATACCATCCTGACCTGAATCCGAATGACCCTAGGGCCAAAGATAAGTTTCAGGAGATAAATGAAGCCAACGAAGTACTGAGTGACCCGGAAAAACGTAAGAAATACGACGAATACGGTGAACACTGGAAACATGCCGACGAATTTGAAAAACAAAAGCAACAATATAGAGGAGCCGGTGGATTCGGAGGATTTGGTGGAGCCGGAAGCGGATTCGGTACGGACGGTAACGGCAGTTACTGGTATTCCGGCAATGGAGGAGAAGAATTCAGCGGTGCACATTTCGGTGGCAGCACAGGTGGCTTCTCTGATTTTTTTGAAGAACTGTTCGGACATCGTGGCGGTGCAAACGGCAGACGAAGTGCCGGATTCCGTGGACAGGACTATAATGCTGAATTACAACTTTCATTGCGTGAAGCCGCCGAAACACACAAACAAGTGCTTAATGTAAACGGAAAGAACATACGTATCACTGTTCCGGCAGGTATAGCCAACGGACAGACTATCAAATTGCGTGGTCATGGTGCACCGGGAGTAAACGGTGGTCCTGCAGGCGATCTGTACATCACCTTTGTCATTCCAGACGATCCTGTATTCAAACGTCTGGGGAATGATTTATATATCGATGCTCCGCTTAGCCTCTACACCGCCGTACTGGGTGGTGAAGAAACCGTGGACACACTGAACGGCAAGGTAAAACTGAAAGTAAAACCTGAAACCCAGAACGGAACCAAAGTCCGTTTGAAAGGCAAAGGCTTTCCTGTTTACAAGGAAGAAGGCAAATTTGGCGATCTGATAGTAACTTATAATGTCACCATTCCTAGCAACCTTACCGAACATCAGAAAGAGTTGTTCCGCCAATTAAAAGATAGTAGCAATTAAAAAAAGAGAAGGATTATGCAGAGCGATTTAATTATTATCAACGATTTTTGCGACCGTTGCCATGTGGACCCGTCGTTCATTACGGAACTGGAAGAAGACGGACTGATCGAAGTCCGGGTGATTGACGAGGAACGCTACCTCCCCGCATCCCAACTAGCGGAGCTGGAGCGTTACACGCATTTATATTATGACTTGTCCATCAATATTGCAGGAATCGACGCCATCCACCACATGCTGGAACGTATAGAACTTTTGCAACAGGAAGTGCGTTCATTGAGAAACGAATTGGGATTCTACCGCTAAATTCCGTGTCCGGAGAGGGAAAGTGAAAACAGCACCCACTTCTCTTTCCGGCACAGTTCATTTATTTTAAATATTCTTCCTGTTTTTACCGTTGTTTCTATACAATAAGCAGGAGTGCCGAACCGAGCATCACTGATTTTCTCCTCTTTTATTATATATACCAAGAAAAAGTAATGGGCTGTTCCGCTCTTTCTTTGTTTTTTCATTTATTTTCTTACTTTTTTCCGCTTTATTATCCTACGTTTAACCTAAAATCGCTATCTTTGTAAACTTAAAAGCAGCCGGCCGGTCTGCCGCTGACGCCGCAAAGCGAAAGAGGAAAGTCCGGGCAACGCAGAGCATCCTACTTCCTAACAGAAAGCCATCTGCGAAGGTGGAGTAACGTAGAAGAAAACAACCGCCACAATTCCTACGGGAAACGGGGTAAGGGTGAGAAGGTGGGGTAAGAGCCCACCAGCCGCATGGTGACATGACGGGCTGTACGTCTTAGGAGTTGTAAGGTCATGTAAACCGACATTATGAGGGTTGCTCGCCCCACGTCGGAGGGTAGACCGCTAGAGCCTGTTGGTGACAACAGGCGTAGATAAATGGCAGGCACTTCGCCGCAAGGCGAGGAACAGAACCCGGCTTACAGGCCGGCTGCTTTTTTTCATATATCCTAATAAAGAGCTTATGAGTACCATGAACAAGGAAAAACTGAAAGGTCTGCAATCGTTTCTCAAAGATGATATATGGCGAGTGACAGAAGACGAGGTTAGCAAATCCCGAGGAATACTCTATAATGCAATAAAAATCGCCACTCTTTCTATTCGTGAGTTCACTCAGGGACGTATTTTGAATAAAGCATCCGCACTGACATACAGCACCCTGCTTTCTATCATTCCCATTCTGGCCATTCTATTCGCATCGCACGTGGATTTGGTTTCTCCAACCTGCTGGAAACCCAGTTCCGTAGCGGTCTTGAAGGACAGAGTGCGGCTGCCGAAACCATTCTCGGCCTGATTGACTCTTATCTGGTGCACGCCAAAAGCGGGGTTTTTATCGGAGTGGGTCTGGTAATGTTGTTCTGGACCATTTTGAGCCTAACCTATAACATAGAACGTACCTTCAATTATATATGGCAAGTGAAGAAACCCCGTACGCTGTATCGCAAAATGACGGATTATTTCTCCATCCTGCTCTTGTTACCCCTACTTATCGTACTTTCCAGTGGTCTTACCATCTTTATGTCCACCATGGTGAAAAACATGGAGGACTTCGTATTACTGGCACCCCTGATGAAATTTCTGGTACGCCTGGTTCCTTTCATCCTGACTTGGGCCATGTTCACGGGGCTGTTCGTCTTTATGCCCAATACTAAAGTGAAACTGAAATATGCCATCATTCCGGGTATCATCGCAGGCACTGCCTTTCAGGCTTTTCAATACTTGTATATCGGCAGTCAGATATGGGTATCAAGATACAATGCAATCTATGGTAGTTTCGCCGCTATTCCAATGTTCTTGTTATGGGCGCAAATTTCATGGGGAATCTGCCTGTATGGCGCAGAGCTTTGCTATGTGGCACAGAATCTTCGCAACTACAGCTTCAGCAAAGAGACGGCAAATATCAGCCGCCGTTATCACGACTTTCTGTGCATCCTCATCATGTCTCTGATATGCAAACGATTTGAAACGGAAGAGACTCCTTATACCGCCGAGACACTCAGCGACGAACATAAAATCCCGATAAGACTCACTAAGAAAATCCTATACGAACTACAGGACATGCACATGGTTTACGAAACTTCTATGGACGGTGACGATGAAAGCATAGGCTATTTGCCGTCAGTAGATATCAACCGGATGAACGTGGCTATGCTGCTGAACAGACTGGACATAGCCGGAACAGAAGCCTTCAAAATAGACCGGGAACGATATAGCGGTCCTTGGGAGCATTGACCAATGCCCGCGAAGAATATTATAAAAGCACCAGTAAGATATTGCTAAAAGATTTATAATTCTGATATTTGTTTTACCACAGATTGCACAGATTCTTTTTTTGTTCAAAAGCCGATGCGGATAATTCCGGATTTCCACAAAGAACCTTTTTTCATCTTTAACAATCATCTGTGCAACCTGCGGTGAAAGAATCAGGAGAACTGCATCATGCGGCTTAAATATTTGCCGATGATATCAAACTCTATATTCACAATGCTTCCCACTTTAAAAGTATGGAAATTGGTATGTTCGTAAGTATAAGGAATAATGGCAACCTGGAAAGTATCCTCCGTAGGGTTACAAACGGTCAGACTCACACCGTTCACCGTAACCGAGCCTTTGTCCACCGTGATGTAACCGCGCTTCGCCATTTCCTTGTCAAACGCATATCTGAAAGTAAAATACCAGCTCCCTTCAGCATCCTTTATATCCATACATTCGGCAGTCTGATCCACATGCCCTTGCACAATATGACCGTCCAGCCGCCCGTTCATCATCATGCTGCGTTCCACATTCACTTTATCTCCCACTTTCAGCAAGCCGATGTTGGAACGCTCTATCGTTTCTTTCATGGCGGTAACCGTGTACGTGCCACCCTGCAAACTGACAACAGTCAGGCACACGCCGTTATGAGAGATACTCTGGTCTATTTTCAGTTCGTCCACAAACGAACATTTCAAGGTGAGGTGCAGATTTTCCTGCTCCTTTACAATACGCACCACCTCCGCATATTCTTCTACAATCCCTGAGAACATAAGTTTTAGTCTTTAATTAAGTTTCGAGAACAAAGATAGAACAAAAAACACAAATATTCGAAACTTACCGACTATTAATGATAAATGACCGGCAATTCGTCACTAACTTACCTTTTTTACATATTCAGAACAAAAATAGACTGTCCAATTCTTTTTTATTATATATTTGCACTTTATACTTTGCAAACTTATTAAAAACAAACCATGGACAGCACAAAGATTGTTGGTGAAAAAATAAAATCACTACGTGAAACAAAAGAAATCAGTGTGGCCGAACTGGCCGTACGCTCTGGCCTTGCCGAAGAACAAATAGAACGAATAGAGAATAATGTAGATCTTCCTTCATTGGCTCCCCTCATCAAGATAGCCCGCGCGTTAGGGGTACGTCTGGGCACTTTTCTGGACGACCAGGAAGAACAAGGAGCAGTAATCTGCCGGAAACAAGAGAGTGAGGATACCATCAGTTTCTCGAACAATGCAATGGACCTGCGTACACATATGCGCTACCACTCACTGTCAAAATCAAAAGCGGACAGGCATATGGAACCATTCATCGTGGACGTAGAACCGACAGAGGAAACCCACTTTTCGCTCTCCTCGCATGAAGGCGAAGAGTTTATCTATGTCATGGAAGGCACCATCGAAGTATGCCATGGTAAAAAATGCCATCTGATCAAAGCCGGAGACAGTATTTATTATGATTCTATTGTTCCGCACCACGTACACGGATATCAAGGACAAGCCGCCAAAATATTGGCCGTTATCTATACCCCTATTTGATTTATGATGGAATTAAGCACAAGAACCCTTGGTGACTGGCTTGAACATTGGGCCCTCACCACCCCCAATAAAGAATATATCGTATATTCCGACCGTAATCTGCGCTTCACCTGGAAACAATTTAACGAACGTGTAGACCACATGGCCAAAGGACTGCTAGCCATCGGCGTGAAGCGGGGAACCCATGTAGGAATCTGGGCGGGTAATGTGCCCGACTGGCTGACCTTTCTGTACGCTTGCGCCAAAATCGGTGCCGTGGCCGTAACAGTAAATACCAACTACAAACAGGCAGAACTGGAATACCTCTGCCAGAACTCGGACATGCACACGCTGTGTATCGTAAACGGAGACCGTGGCAATGACGACTATGTAAATATGGTCTACGCCATGCTGCCCGAACTAAAGACCAGCCAGCGCGGATATCTGAAGAGCAAACGCTTCCCCTGCATGAAGAACGTGATTTACATCGGCCCCGAGAAATACCGGGGTATGTACAACACCGCCGAGATTCTGCTTCTGGGATGCAACATAGACGATGACGAGCTGCTGGAAGCGAAAGCGAAGGTGGACTGCCACGACACAGTGAACATGCAGTACACTTCGGGCACGACCGGTTTCCCCAAAGGAGTCATGCTCACCCATTACAACATCAGCAATAACGGTTTCCTGACGGGCGAGCACATGAAATTCACTTCCGATGACAAACTATGTGTCTGCGTACCCCTGTTCCATTGCTTCGGAGTGGTGTTAGCCACCATGAACTGCCTTACACACGGGTGTACGCAGGTAATGGTGGAACGCTTTGACCCACTGCTGGTACTTGCCTCCGTCCACAAGGAACGCTGCACGGCCTTATACGGGGTTCCTACCATGTTCATTGCCGAGCTGAACCATCCCATGTTTGATATGTTCGATATGTCCAGTCTGCGTACCGGCATTATGGCAGGCTCACTCTGTCCGGTAGAACTGATGAAACGTGTAGAAGAGAAAATGTTTATGAAGGTCACCAGTGTATACGGGCTTACAGAAGCTTCTCCCGGCATGACAGCCTCCCGCATCGACGATTCGTTTGATGTACGCTGCAACACAGTGGGCCGTGATTTCGAGTTTACGGAAGTAAAAGTGATCGATCCGGAAACAGGCGAACGAATGTCCCATAGGCGGTACAAGGCGAGATAGTGCAACAAAGGTATAACACCATGAAGGGGTATTACAAAAACCCCGAAGCAACCGCCGAAGTGATAGACCGGAACGGTTTTCTCCACTCAGGGGATTTGGGAGTGAAAGACGAAGAAGGTAATTATCGTATCACAGGAAGAATAAAAGACATGATTATCCGTGGCGGAGAGAATATCTATCCACGGGAAATAGAAGAGTTCCTGTATCAGATGGAAGGAATAAAAGATGTACAGGTAGCCGGTATCCCCTCCAAGAAATACGGAGAAGCGGTAGGCGCATTCATCATCTTGCACGAAGGGGTGGAAATGAACGAATTCGATGTACGTGACTTTTGCGATGGCAAGATAGCCCGTTACAAAATTCCTAAATATATCTTCTTTGTTGATGAGTTCCCTATGACGGGCAGCGGAAAGATACAGAAATTCAAGTTAAAGGATGTGGGATTGGAGTTATGCCGGAAGCAAGGCATCGAGATTATTTAATTCAGCCTTCTCCTTGCATTAAAGAGCAGAATTAAGTTACACAGTCACGGAGAGGAATACATTGCACGGATTCTTCTCTGTGGTTCTGTATTGGGTATCGGAACCGGACAGCAGATGTAAGCCTCACGTTATTCCATAAAAAAGGAGCAACGCCTTGCTCCAACCTTTTGTTAACCTTAAATCTAATACTATGAAAACACACATACAAATATACGCACTTTCCTGCTATCTGCAAATTTAAGGAAGCGTTAAGGAGAAATTATAGTATTGTTTAATAAAAGCAACAAATCCTTTAACATTTCAAGTTAATGCGAATGGTTTCTTTTAACAAAACAAAAAGGCTGTCCCGTAAGGAACAACCTTTCTATATTTTTTATAGTAGACGCTTCTACTTCAGATGCAACTACTTCTCTCAAGCCGATTGCAATCTTCAACCTTTAATCTAATACTATGAAAAACACATTTATATAACACGGCGGCAACAAGAATTGTTCAACCGCAAGTCATTAATAAATGTTTAAATCCCTAACTATACCTTTTCTTCCTTTGGCAAGACCGAATGCCAAGGAATTCCGTCTACAGTAGAAAGGTCCTTGCCAGACTCTATCAAACCACTAATTACATAATCTCTGGCAGTAGGATTCTGGAACGGATACAATCCAAACTCGGGAAGAACAGAAACAAAATGCTCCATGATTTCCGCCTGGATAGATTCATAACTAGGCCAGTTCTTATTGGCCGAGAAACAATAAATTTGTACAGGCAGACCATTCTCCGTAGGAGCCAACGTGCGTACCATCAGCAACAGGTCCTTACTGATAAAAGGATGGCGCTTCAGATAGAGAGTCATATAAGCACGAAGCAGCCCTACATTCGTATCAATGGTTCCATTTACCAATCCGGCCGGATTGTCAGTATTCGCTACCTTTCCTTCGGCCGCCTGTTTCTGCTTTCTGTGATAAAGTCGGCCAAATCAGCATCAAATTTCTTCATTTTCTCCAAAAATTCAGGAGTACAGGGTTGTATGTAATCCAGTTTCAACGCATACTCGCGCATAATACGCCGCCCGCCCGATTCAGTCATCCCACGCCAATTGATAAATGAACCGGAAACTAATGAATAAGGAGGTATAGTGACAATAGTATTATCGAAATTCTGAACCTTCACAATATTCAGAGTGATATCCATCACCACCCCATTCACATTATTCTGAGGCATCTCAATCCAATCGCCGATATGCACCATATCATTCTCGGAAAGCAGCACCCCCGCCACAAAGCCAAGGATGGTATCTTTGAAAATCAACATCAGCACGGCAGCAAAAGCACCCAGTCCGGTAATCAGATTGAGAGGCGACTTATTAATCAATATAGAAATGATGACAATGATGGCAATACACGAAAAAATCACTTGAAAGATTTGTAATGAAACCTTTCATCGGACGATTCTGTAACTGCTCCTTGTTCATCAGCACATTACCCACCGAATTTAACACGGCATTGACCGAAAACAACAAAGCGATAAAGAAATAAATCCAAGTGATTTTTTCACTGGCAGTAAACCAAGTAGAACGATAATCGAACGCAAACGGCAACAAAGCGGATATAATAAGCGGCGGAATGACCGCAGACATTTTCCGCAAAGCATTGTATTCTATCAGCGAACTTAAAAAACTGATATTTTTATATTTCAACACCTTCCGTGTGAAACGCACAGATAAATAATGAAATACAGCTCCTACAGCAAAAGCAATAACTACAATCAGGATCAAGAAAATAATCTCATCCAGTTCATTCAACCTATCGCGCGGGATGCCTATCCATGATAGAAAACTCTTAATCCAAGTCAATAAAATTCGGGCAAATTCATTTGTATTCATAATTATCGTCTTTTTTACTTATAGAACCATCTATAAAAACATTTGTTTAGCTGAGGGATGAAAAATCCTCCCCAGTCTGTCCGAAAACAGTTTCCTGCTTTCCTTTTACTCTGTCATTCCAGCGTAACAAGACTTTCTCAAGGAATCGGCGAAGTGAACCAAGAAGTCAAACAAATCTATTTATTGAATATACCATCTTTCGCACTGGCTGTAGACGGCACCCCAACATAACCTCCCAAATTACAATTAGAAACCCCAATTGTCTTCGTATTCGAAAAACTAAGACCTATCCCTGCTTTATCCACATCCACGTTATCAAAAGTCACATTATAAATAGGCTTTGCCTCTGTACCTTGAAGCACCAATGCAGCTACATTCACCTTTTTGCATTTCAAATCCTTTACATAAATATCATGCACCTCAGTAAAATGATGGTTATCCATCCCCTCGCCTGCATACATGGAAGTTACATAAAAAAGATCCTCCACTTCACCAAACTCACAATTATTCACATAAATATCACGAATAAAACCTCCGCGGTCCGGATTCGTCTTGATAAAAATACCTCGTTTACAATAGCCTCCGTAAGTGCAATTCTCTACGAAAACATGCTGTATTCCCGATGACATCTCACTGCCCAACACCACACCATGAAGCCCTTTGAACTTACAGTTACGAATAATAATATTTTCCGAAGG
>ENA-OQDW01000061-OQDW01000061.1-human-gut-metagenome-genome-assembly--contig:-NODE-61-length-39901-cov-3.154070_pt1 | contig 39901 bp, 62 predicted proteins | sample MGYA00242784_ERZ504613 | MGnify/ENA primary metagenome ERZ504613 (study PRJEB26092, sample SAMD00036330) | human gut metagenome | host: Homo sapiens | study: EMG produced TPA metagenomics assembly of...
CTATGATTAAAAGCGCTGGAAGTGATGAGTGTGAGATGTCCATTCTGTGGCTATGAGGAAAGCAAAGTGATTGATTCCCGCCCGACGGATGAGGCGAGCGCATCCGCCGCCGCCGGGAATGTATGCGTTGTGCAAAGCGCTTCACCACCTATGAGGTGATCGAAAGCGTTCCGGTGGTCGTTGTAAAAAAAGATAAGTCGCGCGAGGTTTTCGACCGTGATAAGCTTTATAACGGCATGCTGCGTGCTTGTGAGAAACGCCCTGTCAGTGCGGCGGCGTTGACGGCCGCTGTGGATGATATTGAGACGTCTCTACAGAATTCGTTGGATAGAGAGGTGACCTCTGAGCACATCGGTGAGCTTGCGATGGAAAAGCTCAAAGAGATCGATGAGGTGGCATATGTCCGTTTTGCTTCCGTATACCGCCAGTTTAAGGATATTGAAACATTCCGAGAAGAGTTGATGAAGCTGAAAAGGGAAAAGTCGGAATAGAACGGGGCAAAAGCTTTTTTGAAACGTTTTGAATCGAATAGGGTGGAATCTGATTTCAGAGGGATTGCTGCAAGAAGCTTTGCAGCAATCCCTTTCTTATTCCCATCGTGCGGAGTTTCAGCACAGGGTTATTTGCCTCGTGCGGGAAAAGCGGAGGTTTTATCACAGGCAAAGTGCCGGCTATCGGTTGTAAGCGGTGGATTTATCGATTGCCGCTGCTTTCCTCCCGCACCGCGCTGAGCATCCGCGCCGCGCCACCGGGATTGGTCGTTGTGCCGTATAGCTTTAGCCGGGTATAGGTGAGCCTGCTGAGCTCCCGCAGGCCGGACGCTTCATATAGCGCGCCCGCAAACTGATCTGGATTGATCCATCCGGGATCAGGCGGAAGTAAGGCTCTGGCAGGTTGATCCCTTCGGCAGTGATGCAGAGATACCCGCCGCTGCTTTCCTGATTGGTGAAAACAGCGCATTTCCGTTCTGGAAAGAAGCTCTCTTTCAGGCCGCCCGGCGCGATGACAACGGTGCTGTCCCGCGCACCGGCGAAGGTATCCTGAATCAAAAGCGCCGCCCCATAATCCTCCATAACCTGCTCAGCAGTTTGCTCATATATGGCGGCATGATCTGTGACAACCCGTACCAGGGAGGCGAAGGCCAGCAGGCGGCCTGCCCGCCGCGCGAGCCTTCCTTTTGGGTCAAGCAGTGTGATGCATTCTTCGCCAGGTGGCTGCCGTCTGCGCGAGAGGACGTCGCAGGCCGTATTAAATAGAATCAATGGGGCAAGCGCATCTGGCAAAAACGCTTTGACCGAGCCACCGTCTGGAGGAATGATTCCGTCCGGCAACAGCATTCTCCCAGCGCAGCGCCCGGCACAGAAAGCGATCTCTTCCCAGGGGAGCTCTCCTTTCCGGCGGGATGCCTCCACACAGAGAAAAGGCGTGCCGCCCTTCACTGCAACCTGAATTGCCTGCGGCCTTGCCGGATGCATGCGTTCTTTGATCTTTTGCAGAAAACCGTTTTCCTGCGGCCTGATCTGTAGCACGGCAAACATTGCTGCGGCCATCTCCCTTCCCTGATCGTTTCCATACCAGTTTCGTACCGTATCTATATGCTGTGCCGTTGCGGAATATCCGCTTTGTTTGCCCTGGAAAACAAGATAGTCTTTTGCCGCAGCGTGCCTCATAGAATATAAAGCGGCTTTCTGTTACCGAAATGCCGCGAGAGGTTCGCAAAGGAGCGTCATCCATGGATAATCGGAAAAAACGGCTTTTGGGAATGGGCTTTGTTGTGGCGGTGCTGTTCGCCGCCAGTATGCTTGCCTTTCAGATGCAGAAAGCGGCCCCGGCGGCGGCCCCGGCACAACCGGCGGGGCAAAAGCTGCCAATCATTATGTATCATAACATTTCGCCGAATGCGGGCAGGCAGGGGAAATACACGGTTTCTGTCAAGGAGTTTGAAGGCGATTTAAAATATATCAAGGAGCGCGGCTTACTCCCATCCTGACTCAACAGCTGATCGATTATGCCAAACAGGGCAAGTCCCTGCCGAAAAAGCCGCTGATGATTACATTCGATGATGGCTTCGAGAGCTTTTACGCCTACGCCTTTCCGCTCCTGCAAAAATATGATATGTGCGCTGTGATGGCGGTGGTCGGGCAATATGCGGATACGTTTACCAAAAAAGAGGATCATCACCTCAACTACTCCTACCTAACTTGGCCAATGATTGGAGAGCTGAGTAAAAGCGGTCTGGTGGAAATCCAGAGCCATACCAATAATATGCATACGATCACTTCAAAGCGGCGCGGTTGCACCATTAACAAAGGAGAGAATAAGGAAAGCTACAAAGCCCTCCTGCGAAAGGATCTGGAGCTTAATCAGAAAAAAATCCAGGAAACGACGGGAAAGGCTCCTACCGCGCTTGCTATCCCTATGGTTCGCATTGTAAATCCTCCAAAGAAGTGCTCAAGGAGATGGGGTTTCAAGCGGCGTTTACCTGTGCGGAGAAGGTAAACGTCCTCCCGAACAAGGGCGGCGATTTAGATTGGCTTTATACATTGGGGCGCTACAACCGTGCGCATGGCGCTTCCTCACAGGCTTTTCTCAAGCCGATTCTCGATCAGGCGGAGCCCACATGAGCTGGAGCAGAGGGCCTCATTTGATGCTTTTTTCAATGGGCGCGTTGCAAAACGCTCATTGCGGATACTCGTCATAAGAAAAACCATGGTTTCGGGCGCGCAAAGCCCAAAATTTGCCTGCGTGAGGTGAAAACGGTTTTTAAAAAGGGGCTGTTGCAAACTGTAAGGCATTTTGCAGCAGCCCCCTATTTTATCTTGTATTGTGCTTTCGATTCAGGTAAAATGCTTTTGGATTCTTTTGACGGGGAGGCGCAATATGAGGCATTTTGATGTGGATTTTCGGGATAAAAACGGGGAGCGCTATCAGCTCTCCAAGCGGATTGCAGAGCTGACAGAGGCGCTGATGGCAAATTATTTCGTTTACGATACGGAGGTCCTGGAAGGCGTATGGTTTCGGGATGGAAAATTTACCTATGAGCAGCGGGAGGAGGGAACGTGGCTTCCGTTCGACACAGAGCATGATACCTGGGGCTATGCGGATTGTTATGCGTGGATGAAACATTCCTTTACGGTTCCCACCCGGTTTGCAGGGCGGCCCGTCTATTACCAAATTCTTCCCCAGGAGGGGAAGAAGTGGGCCTGGGGATCTCCACAAGCGTTGCTCTATGCCAATGGGGAGGCGCTTCAGGGCTTTGACAGCAACCACACCCGTACCCGGCTGCTCGACTGTGCGCAGGGCGGAGAGCATTATGAAATGCTGCTCAATCTGTATGCGGGGGGCCGAGATTATGAGGGCAAGATCGGCACGCGCTTGCGGCTTTTGAGCGTGGATGATGAGGTGGAAAAGCTTTATTGGCACCTGCGCACCCCGCTCGAGGTGGCAAACCTGAAAGAACCGGACGAGCTTGCCCGGATTCACCTTCTTCAAACGCTCAATGAGGCGGTGAGCCTGGTATCGTTTCATCTCCCTATGGCGAGGATTTTTTAGAGAGCGTGCGTGAAGCGACCGCCTACCTGGAAAAAAGCTCTATGGAAAGCGTGAGATGGAGGCCACTGTTTCCGCTGTGGGGCATACGCATATTGATGTGGCATGGCTGTGGCGGCTGCGGCAGACGCGCGATAAAACGAGCCGTTCCTTTGCCACAGTGCTCAAGCTGATGGAAGAATATCCCGACTATCGCTTTATGTCCTCCCAGGCGCAGCTTTATGAGTTTATCCGGCAGGAGCACCCGGCGATCTTTGCACGCATTCGGGAGAGCGTGCGCCAGGGGCGCTGGGAGCCGGAGGGCGGCATGTGGGTGGAAGCGGATACCAACCTTTCCTCCGGGGAATCGCTGGTGCGTCAATTTCTGGTGGGGAAGCGTTTTTTCCGCAATGCGTTCGGCGCGGACTGTAAAATCCTCTGGCTACCGGATGTGTTCGGCTACAGCGCCGCCCTGCCGCAGATTATGAAGCAATGCGGGATCAATTATTTTATGACCACCAAGATTTCCTGGAATGAGTATGATAAGCTGCCTTACGACACCTTCCTTTGGCGCGGCATCGACGGCAGCGAGGTGCTCACGCATTTTATTTCCACCATGGATACGGTCAAGGAGGAGAAGGATTGGATCACCACCTATAATGGGGATCTGAATCCATCTCAGGTGATCGGCTGCTGGCAGCGCTATCAGCAGAAGGATCTCAACCGCGATGTGCTTTTTGCCTTTGGCCACGGAGATGGCGGCGGAGGCCCGACGCATGGCATGCTAGAGCGAGGCAGGCGGATGCATATGGGCATTGAAGGCTGCCCAAAGGTGGAGTTCCAATTCGCCCGCGATTATTTTGACCGGCTTCAAAAGGACATAGCGGGGAGGAAACGGCTGCTCGATGGGTGGGGGAGCTCTATTTTGAACATCACCGCGGCACGTTGACCGCACAGGCCTCTGCCAAGCGGTGGAACCGAAGAAGCGAATTCCTCTATCACGATCTGGAAACGCTCGAAAGCCTTGTGAACCTCGACCATCTTTCCAGCTACCCATCTGCTGCATTGTTAGAGGCTGGAAGGTGATTTTGCTCAACCAGTTTCACGATATCCTGCCTGGCTCATCGATCCGGGAGGTATATGAGGATTCCCAAAAGCAGTATGAGGACCTGCACCGCACAGGCGGACGGATGCTGGAAAAGGCATTGCAGCAGCTTCGCGCCGAGTGGGCCTTGCGCGGGATTCACTGCTTCTTTTTAATACGCTCGGCTTTTCACGCAGGGAAGTGGCTGAGATGCAGCGCCCGCAGCACACGGGCTTCCTCCTGCGGGATCCTCAAAGTGGCGCGGTGCTCCCCTGGCAGAAAACTTTTGACGGAAAGATCATTTTTACCTCGCCGGAGGTGCCGGCAAAAGGGTATTGCGCCATATCGGTTGAGGCGGGCGAACAGCGGCAGACAACGCCTTTGACTGCTACGCTTCGGGAGATGCATACGCCGTTTTTTGATCTCACCTTTGATGAAGCAATGCAGATTGCCTCTTTGATTGACCGGCGCACCGGGCGCAGCGTAGCGCCGCAGGGCGAGCCGCTCAATCGGCTGATCGTTTATGAAGACCGTCCCTTTGAGCACAGGGCTTGGAATGTGCAGGCCTATTATACGGAAAAATTCTGGGTTTTGAGCGATGTATCCCATGCAGAAGTGCTTGAGTGTGGGCCGGTACGGGCCGTGGTGCTCGTAGAGCGAAAGTTCCTGCATTCTGTGATCCGCCAGTATATTACGGCTTACGCAGAGCTGGATCGGATCGATATCCGCAATGAAATCGACTGGGACGACAGCTATCTGCTGCTCAAAGCGGATTTCCCGGTGGATGTCAATGCCGTGAAGGCGACGTTTGATATCCAGTTCGGCAATATTGAGCGAGTAACACATGAAAATACGCTTTGGGATTTTGCACAGTTTGAATCCTGCGCGCATAAATGGGCGGATTTAAGCGATAACAGCTTTGGCCTTGCTGTGCTCAATGATTGCAAATATGGCTATTCGGCAAAGGATGGGCATATTGCCCTCACCTTGCTGCGCAGCGCAAACGATCCGCAGCCGAAACAGGATTGCACCCATCACACCTTTACCTACTCGCTTTATCCGCACGCAGGCCCGGCTGCCATTTCCCGTGTGGTGCAAGAGGGCTATTCGCTCAACTGCCCACTCTACACAATGTTTAGCAATGCTCAAAAGGGTGCATGGCCGGAGCGCTTTTCTCTCGCCTGCGTGGATGCGGATAACATTATCCTGGAAACGGTGAAGCGCGCGGAGGATAGCGATGCGCTGATTCTGCGGCTTTATGAAACGTGGAACCGTGCGACAGATTGCAGCATTCGTTTCGGGCGTTTAATGGAAATGGCGGCGCAGTGCGATATGATGGAGGAAAATGAGGCCTTGCTCCAAGTGGAAGGCAACCGGCTCCGGCTGCATTTCAGGCCGTTTGAAATTAAAACCTTAAAGGTGCGGCTGGAGCAGGCGTAAGGCGCCCCGCGTGGTCAGAAAATAAAGTGAAGATCCGCGGGCTGTCACAGGATGGCCCGCGGATTTTTTGCCAAATAGGTTTGAACCATGTTTAAAGCATTGAAAAATCATCTTTCGTGTTTTGTGTATCATAAAAATTTTCATTTTTTTACAATGGTTACTTATTTTTATCAATTTGGTTAAAATGCTTGTAATTTATTCTATTGGAAGCAAGATCATCTTCTTCTATGCCATAATCATAGCGATTACAACAGGCTTCTTTTCGCCAATTTTTACACTGTATAGCGCATGCCTTTTCACACAAGCTGAAGGTGAGGAAAATTTCGCAGAAAAATGGCAGAGAGCAGATGAAATGCAATGAAGTGGAAAACGTTTTTAAGGCGGATGCATGCGTCGAGCTTGAAGCGGATGTTCCGGCTGATCCGTGCGATCAGCGGGAATCGCACAGGCCTCGCTTGTTGATTTTGATCGACATGCTTTGGTGTGTGGTGCGCTATGGGATTGGATATCTGGATTATAAGGTGTTTGGCTTCGCGTTTATCCATGGGGAAGCGCGTAAAACATTCATGACGATGGATGATAACCTGGCGCTCGTGCGTGCGGTAAACGACAAAGCGTATACGTATCTTTTTGACCAAAAATGCGCCTTTAATGAGCGGTTCCATCGCTTCCTCGGGCGGGAATGGCTCGATCTGCGCACGGCGGATGTGGCGGCTTTTGCCGACTTTATAAAGGATCGGGAGGATTTTTTTGCCAAAGAGGTAGATAGCTTTGGCGGTCAGGGCGTTAGCCGCGTTTTTGTGGAAGAGTATCCGGATGCAAGTGCGCTATATCACCAGCTGCGCGGGCGCGGGCAATATCTCGTGGAGGAGACAATCCGGCAGCACCCGGAGATGGAGCGGCTGCATCCGGGCTCGATCAATACGCTGCGGGTTGTTACCTTGCTGACAAATGGGGAACCTATGTGATGTATGCACTCATCCGCGTGGGTGGGAAAGGGCAGTGCATTGACAATATTTGCAGCGGCGGGATGTATGCGCCGGTGGATGAAAACGGTATGGTGTTTCATGACGCTTTTTGCGAGCTGGAAGAGCGCTTTTATGCTTGCCATGCGGAATCGGGCGTTCCGTTTGTGGGGTTTCAGGTGCCGTGCTTCCATGAGGCGGTAATGTTAGTAAAAAGGGCGGCTTTGGTTGTGCCGCAGGTCGGATATATTGGTTGGGATGTGGCAATTGGGGTGGATGGGCCTTTGCTCATAGAAGGCAATGTGATACCGGGCTATGATATGTGCCAAAATTATTGCATTTAAAGAAAAGGGGAGAAGGGATTTTGCCCCGGTTTGAAAAAGTGATGGGAATGGCTTTTTTTCATCATTGAATCAAGAATAGCCGGTAACCGTTTCTGATCCATAAGCTGAATGCTTCTCTTTGCTCTGTAAGCTTGCGGCAGGCTGCATCACAAACGGGCTTGCAGTTGATGTGAGAGCCATCGTCGTTTTTATTGATTCCGCGGCCTGCGGGCAAACATCGTTCGCCTGCCTGCATAAACAGCGCGAAGCTCTTTTGCCGTGTATCTATGGCGGATTTTGTGCGACTACTTATCTCTTTCATCATCGAAAAAACCGGCCCTGCGATATGATTTGAAGTGATCCCAAAAAGTTAGACAAAAAAATTAATTAAGCAGCAGAAAGGGCTTGTAGTCTGTGAATAGCAGGCGGCAAGCCCTTTAGCTTTGCCTTAATGCGGCGGGATATCCGCCTGGCCGATATAGCCTGTTACATAGCCTGCAATTGGTGTTTTGCCCACCCAATCTGCGCGTGGGGTAATCCGGTAGCGCCCGCTGAAAGCTTTGCCATCATATAGATAATACGTTCCGCTAAGCTTTCGCGCTGCGGTTTTTGCAGTGGAGGATGCATAAAGCGAGGCATTGGAAATCGCAATTTTCCGCCCTGCCCGATACCGGTTTACCGGCTGAACAGGGGCCGCCTCGCCATTTTGCTCAATAGCCGCCGCATCAACCCAGCCATACACGCCCTTGCCATCCTCGCTGATACAGTGGAAGGGATGCTTTGCGCCCGGTGCGGTTGCCGTTACTTTGCATTTGCTTGCGCCGCGCGTGCCGGCCGCTGTTGCCGCAGTGGACGATGCGTAGACTTTCCCTCCTGTAAACTGGACGATATCCCCCACGCCGATGGCTTCGGGCTTGGTAGAGGGTGCATCACCGCCGTGCTCCTTTTTCGCAGTCCAAGATAGCTGACCGCCGCCTTCGCATACGCCTCACCGACTGCCCTGAGCTTCGCATCTGAGTTGATCTTCGCCTGATCCTTTGCGTTGTCTACAAACGCATATTCGCCGAGGATGGAGGGGATACCCGTTGTGGCCGCCTGGCGGCACATGCCGAAGTTGTAGCTTGTGCCCGCCTTGCTCTCCTTGATCCCCCGGCTCTTTTGGCCGAGCTTCACCATTTCAGCAAGCACTTTTTGCGCTAGTGACTTCGAGGGCGCGTGCGTGTGCCAGTAGTAGACCTCGCAGCCCTCCCCGCCGCCGGCGTTATAGTGGATTTCGAGCACGAGGGAGGGCCGTTTCTTCTCGACTTCCTCCATTTTGTAAGCAACTGTGCAGCTTTTGTCCGTTGTGCGGGCCATGACGGTCTCGCATTCGTAATTTCTCAGGTAATTCTGGCAAGCCAGCGCGGTTTTGAGGGTCAGCGCCTTTTCGATGTATTTACCGCTTACCGCGCCCGGATCGCTCCCGCCGTGCCCGGCGGCGATGTAGATTGTTGCAGCCAATTGAGATGCTCCTTTCCTACTGTAATGGAGTTTCTGTAATGATCGGCAGCTCCAGCAGCTCACGATACATGATTTCGCCATGCCCGTTTCCGCCCAGGCCTGCATAGACGGCATACAAATTCACAAGCCTTTGCCGGACGGAGAGAGGGATGCCCGGAGCGCCGATATAATCGCGGTAGATTTTATCGAGGCTGTCATATAACAGCTCGGTGGAAGCCTTTTTGAGCAGCTCGCTGCTCACGATTTTTGCCTGATCCGCTTCAATGTGCTGCTCTAGCATGGCAAACATATCCGCAATCCTTTTTTCTGATGCATCCGTCCGGCTGGCGCGCCGGATAAAGCGCGCCAGCTTTTCACGAATCGGACGGATGCATAAGGCGAGGCAGCCGGAGATGGTTACAATATTTCCCGCCGCAGCGCCTATGGTTTTTAATAGTTCTAATAAATCCATTCATCCGCCTCCCAACCTTCTGGGTCATTCCGCGCAGGCGTCGGATTTTTCGCTGAGAAATCGGTCAAGCTGTGTTTTTGCATACGCTTCAATCGCGTCAAAAGCATTTTGTACAATCGAGGAGATCACACTGCGCGGAAAGAAAATCCGTATGGGTGCAGGCAGGATGCGGCAGAGAGCATCCACCACCCATTCAAATTTTTGACCTCCCGCCTTGGTGGTATCCGCAAAGGCCTTTTCCGCTTCGCCGATCAGCTGTCCAGCCTGCTGCTGAAGCTTGGTATTTTGCTTCCAATAGAGGGAGAGGCCGCCGAGTAGGACGAGGCCTGCCGTAATCAAAATTTTTAAAATCAATTCCCAGTTCAAAAAAGAACCTCCTTTTTATGATATTATTGCGGGATGTAGCCGGTGCGTTAAATGGAAACCTGCTCCCACATCGTTGGAGCCGTGCCCGGTATCCAGGTGCAGGGGGCCATATCCGACTTGCATAGCCACAGTTGATCCGCATAGCTGTAATACAGCCCGGCCTTGCAATCCATCCCATACACCAAGGGATGGGGTCAGCCGTTGTCCCAGCGTGTGCCGGTACAATCGGGCGGTAGACGGCCAGCATCCCCTCCGCATCTGGCGGGCGGTTATCGGTGGGCGTGTTAAGCACCCGGTACAGCTGGCCGTTGTAATTGACGATCATATCCCGCTTGCAGGACTGCCAATCCCAGGCGGGGTACAGCAACGGAGCTTGTGCTGCAACATCATCCGGCAGGGTTTGCGCAGCGGCACGGAGCGCGGTTTCCCGTTGCTCTGCAAGCGCTTGGTTATATGCGCGCAGCTGCTTATATAGGCTCACAATTTCCTGTATCCTTTCCGCGTTCATTTTGCTCATCACCCCTCCAAAATATATAGCCGCATCGTTTGAAAAAGATCCTGATACAAGCTTATAATTACCTCGCAGCTGCCCCGCCACCCGCATCGGCATACACGTTCCGCAAATCTGCTATCACACTATATCCGCTATTATCGGGAAAGTATCCGTATAGTTGCCCTAAATACAGGGTAAGAGGAAACTGCCCGCCGGGTGAAAATGCGCCGGGAACTTTAATGCACGCGATCTCATCGTCTACCGCATGGGAATATCCCCCCAAGATACGGGAAAACGTATCGCGATCTATGTCCAGTAATGCGTACATGATTTTTAAATCCGCATCTAACGTCCACACCAGCGGGACGTCCTGTGTAGTAAAGGAGGAAGAACTCCCGGAGCCCCCGCCGCTTCCGTTTTGGCCTTTTAAATTAGGGGTAGTAATGGAGCCGTTTTTATCGGTGATGGTAAGTTTGTATTCTGTGGACGTATTGCTTGCAACCGCCACAGTGGGGCTTACCCCGTCTGTGCCGTCCCTGCCGTTGGCGCCTGCTGGGCCTGGATCGCCTTTTGGACCCTGTATGCCGGGCTCTCCCTTGGGGCCTGTTTCCCCCTTGTCGCCGCGCGGAATGGTAAAGTTCAGCACCGGGGCGGAGGCTGTGCCGGAATTGGTGACGGTGGCGTTTGAGCCAGGCGCGCCGGTGGTTGTTTCACCGACCGTTACGGAAACACTGCCGCTGCCCGCGCCATTCTGCCCTTTCAGGTTTGGGGTGGTGATAGATCCGTTTTTGTCGGTGATGGTGAGCCTGTACTCCGTGCCTGTGTTGCTTACGACTGAAACAGTGGGGCTCACGCCGTCCGCCCCGTTTGCGCCGTGTGGGCCCGGCGTGCCTTCGGCTGAAATGCCGGTATCCGTATCGCCGGTCATCCAGTGCTTCGTGGCGCTGTCGATATGGGGCGTGATGCCGGGCTGGCCGGGTGTGCCCGGCGCACCTGCTTCACCCGGCTCCCCCTTTTGGCCAGCGGCGGAAACGCCGGTATCCTGGGAGCCGAGAAACCAGTTGCCGTTTGCCCCAATGTGGGGTGTGATGCCGTCCCGCGGGGAAGAGAGCGGTGTGTCAGCGGCGGATTCCTCCCCGGAAACGGCAGATTGGAAGCTAAGGCGAGCCCGGGGCGATTTGCAAAGCAGCACTTCCTCACCGTTCTTTTCACGGCAGCCCTCCACATTGAAAAAGAGGCCTTGCGCATCCGTTAAATCGTGCCAGAGCTTGCAATAAATCAGGTTGCCGGAGCGGTATGCGCGGTCGCCCTCCGTGGCTTCTGTGATCCGATTGGTTAAAATGCGCTCCTCGTTGCCATACCGGCAGAAGGCGAGGCGATAATATTCAATTTCAGAAGCCCCCATTTCCTCCGGCAGGCTGATGATGAGCTGTGTCATCAGGTGTTCGCCCCGCCGGCCGGCCAATGTGCCATCCGGATAGGAAACGGATTGGTTGGTGAAATCAATGCGTACGGTTCGCATGATGCGTTCATCCTTCATGTTTATGGAATGGGGGAATTGCTATGCCTGCGGCTCGGAAATATTCGGAGATGCCGGTTGCTGGGCAAGCGCTTCCAGCTCGGCGAATGCGCCGCGTAGCTGCGCCATGCGCTCCCGGCAGGCTTTGAGCTGCCTGCTCAAATTCGATTTTTGAAGCGTCAGGCTGTTATATTCCTGCTGGAGTTCCGCCTTGCGGCGGGTAAGATATTCTTGCATAGTATATTTCCTCCACTTGGTTATTCTTTCGTTTCGCTCCACCAGCGTTCGTCTGTTCCCGGCTCTGTGGTGTTGCCGTCGATTTGTGAGGTATATTGTTTGCCGTTGTGCGTCACCTTGTCGCCGGTGTTGTAAGCGTCATGCGCGCCGGAGGGCCGCACCCAGGCGGGCCATTCGTCCGGCGTGACCTGCGTCCAGAGGGTGGGCGCGGCGCTGGGCCAATTGTCCTCCCGATCCCAGCAATCCGCATTTGCGCGGTAAAGGTTCCCCTCATGGCGGCGCACGCTGCGCGCGGGGATCAGGCCGCCATCCCCGCACAGCGGATCAAAAACCGATAAATAATCCCCGGATGAAAGCAGCTCATCCGGGGCGCTTTGCGCAAGGGCGATATAGCTTGCCCGCATGGCGCGGGCTTCGTCGATGATGCTCATGCGTTTTCTCCTCCCATCAGGATATTGGTTGCGGCGGCGAGCTCGGCATAGGAGGGGGTGGGCAAGTCTTCCTCCACGTCGTCTATGCAGTCCGCAAATTTTTCAGCGATTTCAGGATAGGAATCCGCGTCCTGCGCCTTCATTTTAATCTCCTCGTAGATCATGCGGAGGATGTCGGGCAAGTCTCCGCCAATTTGCAAAGGGATTTCTCCAATATAATAATCGCAGATGATTTTGCCCTCAGCCGCTGCCTCTTTGCTCGCGTAGACGCATACGGCATAGTCCCAGGCTTTTTTTCTCGCGCTGAATTCCGCGCGTGTGACTTTTAAATAGGCGTTTGGGACGTGAAATCCATAACAGGTTTCAACGTCGGATTTTATAAATGCCATTTTGCGACCTCCTTATCTTGGCTCAACCGCGATCCACTGCACAGCGGTATAGCGTCTGCTGTTTTGGTGTTTCTTTGCACGATGATTTTTACACTGTTGGCCGTAGGCGGTCCGCCGACTGCCGCTTGGACAGTGTACGGGGCCCGGTTCGGGTGTTACAATAACGCGAGGCGCTTTTGAAAAGGCTGGTAAAAAGTATACGGTTGTTTCTCCGGTATAAATACTGCCGGACAAGGAGCCGTTTGGCACCATGCTTCGCCGCTTTGGATAGTGCCTGTGTGGTACAAATTTTGGCTGTTAAGACTGGCATAGTTTCCTTGCATACTTATATATTTTCCAGAGCTATTTTTGACTACAGCAATAGATACACCGTTACATTCTATCCCTATAGACGAACCGTAGCTCCCCATGTCCATGCCCCACATATCGCCATATAAAGTGTTGCTAGCATTCCTAAACTGTAGGCCTGCACAGTTATAGTTCGATCCTGATTGTGTAAAGCCGGATATAGTAACAGATGATCCTTCTCCCGATGTATAATTAGGAGATAGTGCCTTGAAACTACCTGACATCTCCGCATTCTTACCTACTATCTTCCCGTTCTCCAGATCAAAGTACGAACTCCCATCCTTCGACTGCAACCTCCCCGCCTTGATCTGCGTCGCCGTGATATTCAGCTTCCCGTCGCTGCCGAGCCAAAGGCCGTCCGCCTGCGTGGGGGAGAGGGTGTTGATGAGATAGGAGCGGTCTTCCGGGGCGGGCGTCCAGTCGGTGGCTTTTGATCCTTTTTCGAGCTTCATGTGTTCGTATTTTAGGCTGTTTCCAGCCGTGCTTCCGGCAACGCCTGCATAGATTAATAAGCTCAAGGCGGCGCTGCTGGGTGGCGGGGTAAACGAGATTTGCTGCTTGCTATTGGACACATTTAAATACATCGTTTGAATGAGTTTTGCGTTATTTATATCATAGATCAAAACGGATACCTTGGTTGCGCTTCCCGAAATGACGGAAATTTTTCCTACGCTAAACGTGTATTGCGTATTTTCTAAGCCTGTGTATAGGTTGTTATAATACCAATCACTCGTGGAATTGGCAGTTAAAGTTCTTGATACACTGTCCTTAATATAATTCCGGCTTCCAATTTGCAGCCCATTGATCCCGCTCGTCAAATCCCCCTGCGTCGCCACCTGGTTCCCCGTGATGCTTAGGCTTTTGACGTTGAGGGAGACGTCGCCTGTGGGGATATTTTCAGGGTTTCCGTCCCGGATGCATTGGTAACAGTTAGCCCCCGCACATCGAGATAATCCGCAGTCAGCTTGTAGACGTGGAGTACGTTGAGGATTGCAATGCCGTCCTTGGTCACTCCGTATTGCCAGACGGGCTCCCCATCGTTCCATCCGCTATCAGTCCACGCATATCCCCCGGCGTTTCGGGTGTAAATGTACTGAGAATCTTCAAGCGTAGGTTTATCGTGCCAGTAAGCGGTAACGGACATGTCGGGGTTTACGGTTGTCGTGCTATAAAGCCCCATGCTGTTTGCCATTGTTTCGTTGAGTTCCAAAGCGGCTTTTTGCATGGTGGACAACTTGCGGTTGGTCTGCGCCTTCATACGCTCTAAAATGGCCCGTTCTTTTGATGTAAGGGGTGCAGAGGTTGCGTAGCCATTTCGCTGCGTGGTCTCGCCTTTGGCAGCTATGGCAGATGCTCCATTTAATTTAATCGTGTGATCTGTAATAATTGAGACATGCTCCACGCCATCCTTATCCTCATAGATAATTTTATCAAGCGGCCACAGGTGAGGATATCCCATCGTCGTGCAGGTGTAAGGACGGTATGTAAAGCCATCTATTTTGGCGCGCAGTGCATCACATAGATTTTGTAAATTGTCTTGCGCAAGAAGGTTTCCTTCAATGTTCAACGCATATACATCGTTGCCCGACTGATAAACTGTCCCCGTTTCATCATTTGCCACGATTTGCATGCCTGTAATTGTGATATCGTTTTCTTGCATATCGGAGGTAAAACGGTCTGAGGGCGATATTCGGGTTGTCGTATCCGCATACCATGTCAATCTGAGTTTCCCATCCCAATCAATCCAAGCGCAAGTACCGGCCAATTCCGCAATCCATTCAACAACCTGTCTATAAGTCAATCCGTCCGATTCGGGGCGTTTCGGAGGCGAATACGTTGCGTTTATAAGGCTACCCGATGTTGTTGCTAGAGGTACGCCGCATTTCAAGCATGCGTCAGAAAGGACCTGGTACATAGATGCCGGATAGGCCGTAGTTGTATCATACGACCGGTTGAATCTAGCCATGCGGTCGAGCGCAGTAATTGAGATAGTAGACAGTTTGCGGGGCTGCTCGTCGATTGTAAAGTATCCTATGGGGATATATTCAACTCCGCTTCCAACAGGGACAGAAAAACGTACAAACAGCTCCGCGCCCTCAAAAACGAACCCGTCAAACCGCCCATCATAGTTTTGCAGTGTGGCCTTGAACTCGGAAGCTATCGCGGTACCGATCTCTATTTTCTCCCCAGCCACGCAGCGCCGGGTTATTGTGATATCCCCCACAAAATCAGATTCCGTTAAATTCAATTCCCCACCTGTTCCATTAACGTGAATAGAAATCCCTTGTGGCGCGTCTGATTGCAGTACCGCAAGGGCTTCCGACGAAATGTTATACAAAATATCACTTCCCGCTTCGTTTGATGATGGAAAACTCTAAGCTTTCCCATTTATCTAATTCGCTGTTGTACATTGGCGACGTGCGGTCGCTCACGTAAAACTCAGACGTAAGAAAATCCCCTGCTTTTGCATCCAGATATTCAAGCCTGATATATTCTTTATCAAATTGTTTCAGCAGCCGCGAAAGTTCAGAGGTGGTAAGAAACTCCCATCCAACGTTTAGAGAAACTGTTTGCCCCACTTTTCCTTTGTGCATCACCGTATCTTCTGTACGCCCTGCGTCAGATTTTGAAACATCACTGAGAATGTATTCATATTTTGAGGGACATTTTACTTTTTGACCGTCTACCAATCTGATAGGATTATCTCCGGGAGTAAACATTTTTTCTCCTGCCCTTCGTGTATATAAAAAGCGCCTACCCCGGTGGGATAAACGCTTTCGTTGTTTTATCTATGCCTGCGCGGCTGTCAACACCGGAGGTACACGCTCCAATATCTTATACATTGCGGTTTCGTTTTTGATCCAGTCCCCAATCTCCTGCTGATGCACGATAACCGGCATGCGGCTGTGAATTTCCTGAACAGACTGGTTTGCATCCGTGGTGAGGATCACATACCTTCGCTCATTGCCGTAATCATTGTAAATTCCGGCCATATACAATAATGACTTCCCAGATTCACGAAACAAGTACTTTTGTTTCCTCGCGTCTTTTGTCCACTCGAAAAATCCTGTGCTCGGTATCACACACCGGCGTGTAAGCAAACTCTCGCGAAATGTCTTTTTATCCAGCGCCGTTTCCGCGCGGGCGTTGATAATAACGCCGCTTTTGCTGCGGAAGTTGGGAAATCCCCACACCGCCACATCCGGTAGTATATTGTCTTGGTCAGCCAGCAACACCGGCGCGGGATTTGTGGGGTAAATTTCACCGGTTTTGAACTCTGCGTCCGGATGCCGCCGCGTGATTGCATTCACGATATCCCGTATTTCCTGCTCGTCGATTGATATTGTGTATCTTCCGCACATCTGCTTCACTTCCCTTCTACAAACCAGCGGTTTCCTCCAGGAAAAGGTTGGTTTCCGTCCGGCCGATCCGGACACGATAGCGAATTCCAGCGCCGCCCGCTTTGAGCGACGCGGCTTTCCGCACATCCTTAATTTGATCGATCTCATAATGCGTGCCATCCTCCCAAGTGATTACCTTGGTTGGGCATAACCGGTAGGCGTCATCTCAGCCAATACACTGACGTATACCTTGCGCCTGATATCCTGCATCCCTATCATCCCTCACTGGTTTATAAATATCCCACCGGATGAATGGTATGGTCTTCATAGGGATTGAATTGTGTCAAGGTCTTGTCTTTTAATAATGTCGCCCTTTGTACCGCGAAATTCCCGAAGCGCTGCTTTAGGCCGTCAACCGCCCTGTCCAGCGCCTCCAGCTTTTCGCGCTTGCCTTCATCCGTATAGAAATCCAACTGCGTACAAATGCTGTCATGCTCAAAGTCTGTCACGCTTACGCCGATACTGCGAATCGGCCGATCCCATCGATAGTTTGCCTTGAAGAGCTCCATTGCTTTTCGAGCGATTTCGCTGCCGATGTTGGTATAATACGCTACCTTGCCCTGCCGCGTGAAGGAAGCAAGTGCATTATCTCTCACGGAGATGCAGACCGTCCGGCCCTTAAAGCCGAGTTCCCGCATCCGGCGCGCCACGCTCTCCGCTAACACATAATAGACTAGCTTCACATCCTCATCGGTTTCAAGATCACGCGGGGTGGTCGTGCTGTTGCCTACTGATTTAATGACTATCTCGCTGCCATAGGGGCTGACCGGGGATTGATCGTTACCAAGCGCAAACTGTTTGAGGATCAAGCCGATTTTGCCGAATATCCCATGCAGGGTACTGTCCGGGGCGGTTGCAAGCTCTCCGATGGTGTAAATGCCGTAATTTCGAAGCTTACGCATCGTTGCCGCGCCGACGTAGAGCAGGTCGGATGCCGGCAGCGGATAGACAATTGCCTTGTAGTTGCTTTTTGACAGCATCGTCAGGCCGTGCGGTTTGCGGTAGTCGCTGCCCAACTTCGCCGTTACCTTGTTCCAGCTCGCGCCGATGCTGACCGTAATACCGAGTTCTTTCCAGATGCGCTGTTGTATCTCTTTTGCCAGCGTCTCGCTACGTCCAAACAAGCCCTCGCTGCCAGTTACGTCGATCCAGCACTCATCAATGCCAAATGGCTCTAACTGGTTCGTATACTCCAGCAGGATTTCCCGCACCAGACGGGAGAATCGGACATACAGTGGAAAATTCGGCGGAAAGATGATAAGGCCGGGGCATTTTTGCTTTGCCTGCCAAAGGGCTTCCCCGGTCTTGACCCCGTAATGCTTAGCAATTTCATTTTTCGTCAGGACGATGCCGTGACGCTGTTCCGGATCCCCTCCAACGACAACTGGTTTGTCTCTGGCTTCCGGATGATGCAAACACTCCACAGATGCATAAAATTTGTCACAGTCGACATGCATGATTGAGCGTTCCATTGTTCGCCTCCGCAAGAACGTTTGTTCTAGTATATGATAGTTCCGCGAAGCTGATTCGTCAAGCGAGAAGTTTTTCCAGCGGTGGAACTTTACAAATTCTTCCTTTTGTCGTGATCTTCTGGGGGTGAATGGTTTAAAATTATGATACCATCTTAAATGGTTGCTTTTTGGTGAAAAATATGGTATTTTGGATAAAATAATTCATATGGGGTGGTTTTGAATGACATGTCCAAAATGCGGTTCTGAAAATGTGCTGGTAACCAGCGAGCAAACCAGCGCAAAGACCAGCGGAAAAGGGGCGGGGTGCCTGTGGTCAATTGGACGCTGGTGTTTGATTATTTGTACCTGTGGGCTTTGGCTTCTCGTCGGAAAGCACAAAGGGAAAGGGAAAACCAAAATTAAAAACAGTACCGTTGCTATTTGTCAAAACTGCGGCAACAAGTGGAGCGTTTAAGTGCTCATCGAGGCCTCCTCAATTTTGAGGAGGCCTCTTTTCTTTCATCCCACTTCCGACACCGGCATGTACGTCGGCTTTCCGTGCGTCATCACATCGAATTCCAGCGGGGCCACATCTGTGCTTTCTCCGCCGCCGATCGCGGTTACGCTGACCACTGCGTCGAACGCAAGCTTCGCGCCGGAAGGGAATTCCCACTCGAATTTCGTATCGCAATCCGTGCCGGATTTCCATGCGAGGCCTGCAACATAATCGTTACCGGGATCACCAGGGCACAGCTTGCCGGAGAGGGATACCGTCAGCGCTTTGCCGGTCGTCATGCGCTTCATCCAGCCCTCCGCATCCATCGGTGTCCATTCCTGCACGCTGCCGTCGATCGAGACGGAGAAGCTCGTCATTTCCGCGATGGGCACCATTTCCTCTGTGGTGCTGGACCGCCCGGATTTGCTGATCTTAAATTTATTGTCAAAGACCGGAAAAACACCTGTTTTCGGCATCAAACATCATTCCTTTCTGTAGCATATCTTTAGGTTGATCACATACTCATACACTTTTTTCACATCCCGTCCGACTGGAACCGGGGCGGCACCAGGATCGACGAAAACCACCTGTATGCCGCCCATCTCGATATGAGACAGGCCATAGAGCTTTTCATACAGCTCTATGGCTTTCTTTTCCGCCGCAGAGGGGTTCGTCGTCCAGTGGACGAGCAGTGTCACATATTTGTAAGCGTACCGAGTGTAGGCCTCACCGCCGATGCAGATGCGCTGGCCGCCGGATGCGCGGTTATCGTTATACACGCCTACACACCGGTCATAGTTTGCGTCGATCGCGCCGACGGTCACGCGGCCTTCCAGCTCTGCATCCTGCTGGAGCAGCCATCCGGCGACCTGTTCAAGGGTCAGGGTCACAGCTTTGCCTCCTCTTTATATAACTCAGCAAATTTATCCTGTGCGAAGGTCTCACGCCTGCCACCAGGCTGCCAAGGCTCCAACCAGAGGCCGCCAGCGTTGGGGTTGTTGACGGTCTGGAAGTTGTACTCTGGATGATAGTACAGGCGGCGGGCCTGCGGGCGTCTGTTGTGAGCAGGGACACGATTTTGCCATCGGAACGAAAGGTTTCGGCGAAAGTAGAGTTGTTTTGCATGTCTCCGCTGTCATAAGGCATGACCTGCTCTTTGACAACATCTGACCTCAATTCATCCACCGTTTCCTCCACCGCGCGCAGAACTGCCTTTTCTAACTTTTCGATCGCTGCATAGTCAAGTTCGATTCGGATGCCGTCCATCAGACCAACTCCAGTTGCGTATAATTTACCGTGCCGTCCGGGTTCCGCGCGCGGGATGCGCTGTAGATCACCCGGACGGTTTCTGCCCCGGCACCGCGGATAACCACCTCGCCAGCGATATCCCGGCCCGGTGCAATATCGCCGGGGATCAACGCGCAGGCATTGAGCTGGATGAACTGCCGTTCGGCGTTCATGACCTGCCGGGATCTCTCGGAGTAATTGCATTTGCCTTCAAAAACGGTCTCTTGTTTCGGCGTACCGTCGAGATTCAGGCCCGTTTGCAGCTGCACGGTGATCGGTGTGCAGCAGGCCTGCGACGGCACGAGCTGCGGCCATTTCAAGCGCGTCACCCCCAATCCAGCCCACGGTAGGTGAGCCCCGATTGCTGCAAGAGCGCATAAATGCTGCGCAGGTACTGACGCCATCCTGCTGTACCAACATGGATTTATCCCACGACATGGATACCCCGTTGATCGCATAAGAGGAGAGCGGATTGCTGAGCAACTCGCCATATTCGCGCAAAAAATCCGCCTGTAAGCAGACAGCCCTTGTCACAAGCTCCTTCTGCCGCTCCGCCAGTCGATCAAATCCTTGACCGATAATCCGGTTGAAGGTCAAGCTATCAATGTCATACTCGGCGGATTCCAAATTTTGCTGCGTTGCGTCTCCTTCCGGGCAGATACGCATGTAGTCATCTATCGTAACATAACGCATCCTTGCATCAATCCTTCTGCTCTTTTACCTTTTTCAAGGCCTCCTGTGCGGTTTTGAGCTGCTTTTTCAGGGCGGTGTTCTCGTTGGCCACCGTCTGGAATTTGTCGTAAGGCACGGTTTTGCCTGCGCCATGCCGCACGAGTTTTCCGCTGTCGTCGAGGATGTCAAAGCCCTCCTTGACATAACGTTCCTGCTGCGTCTGATCGATCGTATAGACCTTGTTTCCCTTTGTTGCCTTCATTTTAGTCCCTCCTTCAAGCGCCCACGGCTTCCGCGTTCATGGCGACGCCTGCAACCTTGTTTTCGATCAAGAATAGGTCGCCGTAGTTGCGGTTCTGATAGAGGTAGCCATCGGCTGTACGGCTATCCGTGCCAGGCGTAAACAGTTTGATATAGCTGTATTTATCCCGGCAGATGACCGCCGACGGGTGCAGGAGGATAAAGTTAATCTGCTTCGCGTCGGATGCAGGGACGCAGCCAGTAGTAAAGTCATACTTCGTCTTCATGCGGGCGGCGGGTACCATTTTGATCTGCACATCGTCGAGGCTGTGCACCTGGCGATTGATCCCGCCGGCGAGGATACGCTCATCACGCGCTGGATGCCTTCGGCTTCTTTGATGATCTTGCGCGCTGTGGGCGTTGCGTAATGATGCGGCCTTCTTCCGGTACGCCGGCCTCGTCCATTTTCGCCATATATTCATCAAACATTTCAAGGATGACCTGTTTGGTGAGCGCCGTAGAATCTGGCGTTGTGCCATATTCCAACAATTCGGTGTGCAACTTGGAAAATCGATAGGAATCCTTCTCGGGGATCGCCTGTTCCTCCTCAAAGGTCGTCTGGATGTTGGCGACAGATAAAACGAGGTTTGTTTCGTCAATATCCATCGGATCAATGAAAAATTCCACGTCTCGGTCATGGGCGAGCTTTTTCGGCTCCCAATCGTTGGACATGGTGCCGGCATTAAATCCAGCGGTACGGGTGTGATCCTTATACCGCTCAGGGACATGCGAGGCAATTTGATTGTCTGTGCATTAATAAACTGCACGCCAGGATTGCTTTTGGTAAGCGCATCGGAGCACAGCTCCCGCGCATACTTCTGCGCGAGCTGGCGCGCAAAGGTTTCGGCGTAATCGTATGCAGCATTGGTCATCATCCTTCCTATTTTGTGTTGTTTCCGAAGATCGCGGCGAGCGCATCGTCATCGGTCTTTGGCTGATTTTCGCTCCCTCCAGCTCCTACCCGGAATCCGCCGGAATTGTTCTTCTGGTCGTCCTGCTTTTTCCATTCGGGATGGCGCTTGAGGACTTCCTTCAACGCTTCTGCAACGGCGTCCTCGTCGAGTTCATCCCCCGATTTTTCGACAGCATGCATGGCAAGCAGCACTGCGTCCTCCACTGCTTCGGGTTTTACACCCTCCTTGTATGCGGCAAGCTGCGCGCGGGTTTCGACAATCTCCCGATGGAGGGCAGCGCTGTTGTCCTCGGCAGGCTCACCCTCGCCCTCTGCGTGAGAAGCTGACGGAGGGGCAGCGGGTGGCTGCTGGGCCTGCTTCTGCTTTTTGAGCCAGTCCTTTTCTGCGCGTTTTAGACGCGTGTTGATCAGAGCGTCAAGCTCCTCCTGTGTTTTTGGCAGATTGGGCTCTGTCCCTCCACCGGGAGGATCGGCCGGGGGCGGAATCTGGTTGTTCGGGTTTTTGTCGGGATTCTCTTGGGGAGCCGGTTCCGCAAACAACTGGAGCTGCGGCCTCAAAAAGGTTTTGCTGTTCTGTACGGTGGTTCTCAACATTGCATATCGCTCCTTTTATAGCCTGTCGGCTGTTATCCTTGCAGAGTTTTACGCCTTGCAGCACGTTTTGGGCATAAAAATGACCCGCATTTCTGCGGGCAAATTTAGCAGGGCTTCCGCCCGCCTCCCTTGCGCTTTGGCATTGTCCTCACCTCCTTCAAATGGACATGAAAAAGCGCCTGCCGGATGGCAAGCGATTTGATATTTTAACATATAAAGGCATAAAGCAAGGGAAGTCCGCTTTTAGCAGGCTTCCCTCGTGAAATGGCAATTGGCGGGTGTGCCCCTTCCCGCATTTCTTTTGACTCAGAGGGTGCGTAGCAGCACAATCTCTACTTCAATTGCCTGATTTCAGCATGTTTTAATCGTCTCTATGGTTCGGACACTTGGAACATATCTTCTCATAGTCATCAGGAGTAAAGGCCTCCTGCGGAGCTGTCCACTGCGGCGCGCGTCATCCACTACCATACAGATATCAAAGCAGATGGCAACGTCTATTTCTTCGCCCATCAGCGGGCAAAACACCTTATCTTCCATACCGCTTTAACGCCTCCAATATCTTTTTCACCTTATCGTCAAATTCCTCTGGCCCAAACGCCGTGCGTATCGATTGCTTTTCCCGATCGACATATATAACGCCCTGATCGGAATAATATCGCTCAAACCGGCCATTCCAAACGGTGACGGAAGCCTTTGCATTTTTGATCATTTCCTGCGCCTGTTCCTGCGTAATATTGTGCTTCCGCTGTAAATTGATATGTTCATCGTCAAATTGCAACGCTTCGATCTCTAGCGGCTCCGGATCTAAGTGGAGCACGCCGCGGATGCCAGATTCACGTTTGATCTCTGCATTCAGTATAGCATCTTTTTGGGAATCTTCCAACGGTATTCCGTATGTTTTTTCACGCCAGTAGTCCCTACGCAGCACATCCTTATGTTCCCCGATAAATTCCCGGACGTTTTTTTGTGCCTCCCGCGCCTTTTGCTGACACGCTTTCTTCTGGACTTCGTCGAGCGTGCCTTCAGCCATACGCTTCCACTTGCGCACCTCGCGTTCCAGCCCGCGTTGCTGCTGCTCCAAGGCGGCGGTTTTTCGGATTTTATCCCCATCCATATCCATTGGCGGCGGGATCGGGTCGCCGCGCCTCCATGTCATCAGCGTATGCCGACAGTTTGGGTGGAACAGCCCTTTATTGACCGCAACGGAGAGCAGCATATACCAATGGCCGTCATTGCTCAAACCCCGGTCGCCGCTACGCTCTCCTGCCCACGCGCCCCAAACATCATCAATGTATACCTTGCCCTGCCAGGCAGGCACGTTTCTGAGCAGGCGCCGTACTGGCTGACCAGTACCGTATCCACGCCGAATTCAGCCCGGCGCTGCGCTTCGCCCAACAGCATAGACCGGGTTGCAGCGGTGCGCAGGGCCATCTGCGCATAGTCGGCAATGTTGACCCGCCGCCCGTCTTTATACTCCACACAGTAAATCCCCTGCGCTAAAAAGCCCTTCACCGCCATATCGATTGCCTGCGGCAGGGTAATAGCCCCTGCTGACATAGACAATTCCACGCGAGAAATCGTTTGCCGGTAAGCATCCTCCATCGTGCGTAGGGCGGCGCGTTCCACACGGGATTCCGTCGTCTGGATTTCATCAATAAGGGAGTTCAGGCGACGGTGATTCACTCCAAAGAAATGATCGTCTTGGATGGACTGCTCCGCGCGTTCCGGATCAATCTCAATCAGTTCCTGCTGCGTTTGCTCCCAACCCTCATCAAACTGTTCACGGAGCATCTGCTCTGTAGCTTCGTCGATTACGGGTCGGTATTCTTCCATTAGGGCCTTGTTTTGCTTGCGGTACTGCTCCAGATTGCGGATTTTGAGTGCCTGCCAAGCAGGCCAGCGAAACTTTTCATTTTGTTCCCACTCCTTGTGCCCGGCAAGATTGCGAGCGAGAGATGCAATCAGCCGCAATTCCATTTCCTCAAACAACCGGGCGATCTGCTGCCACGTCATACCACCACAGCCTCAGTGGGCAACTTATCCCGCAACCCTCCGCCGATAGACGGTTCTGAAAGTTCTTCGATTCCACGCAGCGCTTTGATACGGGCAACCTCGGCGGCTTTCCATTCTGCGTCTTTGCTGTTACCCCACATCTGATCAACCTGCGTTTCGATGCTCATGGTGGCGGCCGCAGCGGCTTGATTAACCGTCTCAACGCGGGCGTCAAACGACGGCGCGCCGTACTCTCCAAACCCGACAGACGGATTATAAACGCCAGGGGCCTCCCCTCGCATGAGATCATAAGTCGTCAGGATTACACGGATGAGCTGCGGCAGTACCTTTTCGAGCACGCCCGTTATCGTATTGCGCGTATAGCCTGTGACGTCCTTTTTTTCCCGCTGTGCCTCTGCGCTGCTCCTTTTTCCCACATCGATGCCCAAGGTGGCCGGTGAGACAATACCCTGGAGGCACATATCAAGAGCGGCAAGATAGGAGGACAAAAACGCTTCATACCGAATTTCCGGCTGGACCATTTCGATTTTGCTTGTGTCATTTTCGCCGGACGCAGATTCCGTCACAATATATTCGCTTCCGAAATCATTCATCCGCATTATCTTGCCAGTTTTAGGGTCGGTGGGAACAAGATCTCTTGGAATGTATTTCTTGACACGGCCCGCACGGATCGCATCCCACCATTGGCTGATAACCTCATCAAGCGCGTCGAAATCGTCAAGCTTGCTCTCATAGATCGCCTTGCCCCGCCCGGAAAACTTGGGGCTATCATAGAACTTCAGCGGTACGGCCATTATGAAGCCGCCATCAAATTCGACCGGTTTCAACCCTGCGAGTTCTGGAACACAGTCGAGCGATACCTCGTGTTCGCCCTCGAATAGCGCATAGCTGACACTGCCTTTGCGGTAGGTTTCACAGAGCCGGTATTCCCGGTGTTTTTCCCGGTAAGTCGTCCAAAAGCGTATTCCTGTGATCCGGCCGTTTTTGTGAATGTATTCCACACGGTCGGCTTCGTAAAACTCCACGTGGGGGTAAGGGGAAGCTTCCGGATCCTTCGGATCGTCGATCATGATTTTCCAGGCCCCGTCTCCCGATTTCAGCGCGCCGGCAATGCCTTTACCCACCGCATCCTGAAAATCCAGCTCCTGCGTGATATCCTCCCATGCTTGCTTACCTGCGTCCCGATTAAACTCAACGTCGTCCATATCCGATTTAACGAGATAGGCAAGCGTATCCACAAGGATTGCAGGAAGACCACTGTGAATTTTTCGCAGCTTCAGGTTGTTGCTTGGAACTGCTGCCCAAAACCGCGCTGCGTTCGTGCCGTCCTGTGCGCCGAGCTGCTTATATAACTGCTCCAGCTCTGCGGCCTCTCCGCGATACCAGATTTGATTGCGAATCACCGAAGCTTGATGGCTCAGCGGTTCCTGAAGAACAATGCTATTTTGCGCCGCGGGCTGAATTTGCAGCCAATTGCGAAGCATACTTTTCACCTTCTCCCCAAATTTACTCATTGATGCGTTCCTCCTCGCCCGATCCGGTTTTTGTAGGGCAGCCACGAATACTGATCGGCGTTAATCGCATGATCGTGGCCGTCCTCCGGCTCGTTATCCCTGTCTTCCTTCCAACTGTAGGTGTTCAGTTCGTCAATCTCAGGCTTACAGTAGTCCTCCACCAGTAGAAAATACCCACTCGCCATCCATCCGGATTGCAGATTGATACGGTCAATAATCTTCGTCTTTTTCCACGCGGGCACAAAGTCATAGATGCTTCCGTGCAGCCGCTTGTATTTCTGGCATTCGATGATTGTGGCCTCGTCCGCAGAATCAATAAAGACGTTACGTGCGAACAGTCCGAAGAGCGCCCGGTATTTTTCGAGAAATGCGATCAACAGCGGCGGAATATCGCTAGGTGCCAATGCCGTTACGCGATCCCGATTGTTATGTATCTCCGCAGCCAAGGTAATCTTCTGACGATTGGCCGTGATCCCGGAGAAAACAAACGCAAATGCATCTGCGGATTGCTGGGAATACGACGTATCTACACCAGCGGAAGCTTGAATAAATTTGATTTTATCTGCCTGCATCTGTTCTAACAGCCATTTTGCTGTGATCAGATTATGCGGCTGCAAGTTGAAAACAAGCCCTGTCGCCCGGCCCCGCAGACCTTCGATTTTGTTCTTGTAGAGCTTTGTTCCTTTGGGGACGCTGTTTATAATCTGCTGCACCTTATCTGGCGGTAGGCCTAAATTGTGAGCAAAAGAAAAGAACCAATGCACCCAACCGGGCTTTGGTTCTTCTTTGAGCATTTCTAAAATTTCTTTTGGAGTTTCTTCCTCCCACTCCGGAAGCGGTCTGGAATGGTTGATGTATTCCTCGTATACCGGCAGGCCAGGGTCATCCGGGTTCAGCGTGGCGAGCAGGTAATCACAGCGCATCGACGCTTCGCGTACAAACTCCATGTCCGCAATATTGATCTCGTCAATATACAGGCATCCGTACTGGCCGCCCAGTGCCTTTTTCCAGCGGGCTTTGTTGTCATAACCGAGAACATATATCACCTTATCGCCAGATGATGGGTGGAATAGCAGATGGGGGAGGGAGTTTTTGCCCTTACCGCCGGCATTGTATTCGACCAAGCTCCCAAAGTCATCAAGGATGCCAAGGTCTTTGTTGATAATGTTTTTTTCAATCGTCCCTAGGTCAAGACCGGCCAAGATGTGGATCTTCTTCGGGCTCTCGGCCACGCGCAGCATAAACTTGAACAGGCCGACAGTCTCTTTCCTGCTGCCGTTGTGCCTTCAAGAAATTCAACTGGCGCATTGCAACGCAGAAATGACTGGTACTTATCCGACAAGATCAGCCGGTCATCCACCGCCATTCCCCCGAAGCTGGCTCAAAATGTCGTCAAGCTTCTTCTGGCCAGTGTCGAGTTGGCCTTTCACCTCAACCCGATCGGTAAACATCCCGATGTGCTTGCCCAGCAGTTCCAACGCCTTCAACTTGTCGGCCAGCCGGATTTCTCGCTCTACGATTTCTCCGTCATCCGTCGGAATGTTTTTGACCTTAACGCTGGAAATGGCCGCAGTATCGTCGGCACATGCTCCATCGATGACCGTCGCTTTGTTCATATCAATCACATCAGAGGCGTTTACAAAAGCAACTCTGGCCAACTCGCGGACGACGCGGTCAGCATTTACACCGGTGCGCTTTGACCGTTCCGCCATCGCTTTGTCTATGCGCGCGCGTATTTCAGGTTTTTTCAGGTTTTCACTTCCCACCGATCCCGCACTCTCGGGTTTGTATCCTGCACGAATTGCAGCCTGCGTCGCATTTAAATCAATGAGGTATTCTTCGCAAAAGAGTTGCTGTTTCTTGGTCATTCGCCACCTCACCACCTCATTTATAATTTATATCGGTACAAAAATAGCGAACCGCCTGGGGAAAGGCAGTCCGCTGGTATTGGTTTAGTTGCCGGAATACTGGCCTCCGGCGGAGCCTCGCGTTGCTCTTCCCCGCGCAAGTCAGCCTTTCGGCAATCAAGGTTTTTGGTGGGGCTCCGGGATTCGAACCCGGTCTCGACCTGTTGCCCCACGATAGTCCCCGGTATTACCGCCCCGGGGAGGCGGTGAAAAGAGAGAAAGGCATGAATGAGACTTGAACACATCTCATCAACTGTATGATATCACATATCGATGCGACATTTGCGACAATATTAATTTCTCTCTAGGTATCTATAGCAAATTTTGCTTACGCTTTTATCCGTATGGTTTCCACCCACGCTATCCGCAACCTGCTGCCAGCTGAGGCCATTGACGTACCGTAAGGACAATATCTGCCGTGTAAGGCTGTCCTCCACGCCATCTATGTACGCATTCAGCCGGTTCATCTCATCCCAGCAGCGAGCCTTGCGGTTGTCGATCATTGACCGCAGGTCAGCGATCCGCACGGCAAAGCGTCCGACCTTATCCGACGTTCCGCTGCCGTGGGGCATGCCGGTGATCACCTGCGTGGTGCTCTCGGCCAGACATTCCAGCTCTTCAAGTTGCCGCTCCAACTGCACAATCTCCCGATTCAGGTAATACAGTTGGGACATTTCCTTGACGGTCAAAGCTCACCCCTCCCTCTGATTGTCCGCCCTGAATAGCCTTTTGTTGCAGACTGCGCAATAAGCATAGGCACCATTGCGATAACTGAGCAGGTTGTACATGCCGCTGTTGTCCGCTTCGCTGCCATCAAATCGATAGAAGTATCTAATCATCCACGAGCATAATCCTTGGTGTAGTACCAACATCTGACCCGCAATAAGGGCACCGAGAGTAGACATCCGGGTCAAGCTTTATGTTCTCGCGTCTTTGACGGTCACTTTTTCACCTGCTTTCGGGGCAACTTTTTAAGATATTCAAAGCTGGCGTTCATCGTATCGCCTGTACGGCGCAGATAGTTGAACAAGCCGTTACCGGTATCATCCGCCAAAACCCTGTGAAATTTAACTTGCGCCACTCCACGTGGATCGTCCAATACCTTTACGACTTCCACCACGGCTTTGGATTTGTTTTCTTTGCCAAATGCGTACAAGCAAAAGTCCCCAGGTTCAAAGCTGGCAGAGCTATTACTTTCGCTAGTCATGCCCGCTCGCCTCCTCTTGTTGCACTTTCTCCGTCGTCATGATGCAATAGCCTTCTGGGATGTCAAACGCAGGGCCGCGTAGGATATATGTAACCCGCCGTTTAATACTGAGCCCTTCATAATCGCCTATCCTTTCATTCCACAAATATAAACACAAAATATCTCCAACGTTATAGCATCGATCATCTTTACGATATTCCCAAGGTTTTATTCCAATATGAGCGGCTATGTAAGGACTTTCCAAAATCTTTATTTCGTGCGTTTTCGGCTTCATATCGATCCACCCACATAATTCGCATCGCAATGGTTCGTCACCTATTGCATACGTATCGTAATGACAGTAAGGGCACTCGCCATCTCTAACAGGCAAAATCATTTGAAATCACTCCTTTTCGTCATCGTGCCGCGTGAGACGATACGTTGCGATTGAGCCGTCCGACATCTCTATTCGCAAGACATCTGGCACATAGCGCCGCGCGCATAATCCACTGTGATTTCTGCGTCAGGTTTGATTGTCAGATGCGATGCCTCGCAGTCTTTGATTTTGCTTTCGTTTTGCGATGTCCTCCCGCATTTCTCACAAGTGTAATATTTTCTTTCTATGACATTCATTCTTGCTGATCTCCTTCCTTGATTCCCCATGCCTCACACGCTTTGTCGTATACGCCTGCTCGCTGCAAACAACGATATTTGCATGTAGGGCACCATTTATGATGTGCCGGCCAGTAGTCCGGCTTTGCAACGGCTTTAATCGCCATAAATCTCAACCGGCACAGCGCATTGGCGTGGATACGGGCGGTATATATGACGCTATACGCAATGTAGCGGATTGTTCCTTTCATTTTTCCACCTTCTCATACATTATCCTCTGCCCGCACTCCGGGCACCTCTCCGGCCTCCTGCTCGTCTCAGCCCCCCCCTAGTTGGCAGAGCAGTATGGGCAGGTATATACGACCGTGCCGTAAAACGTGTATTGCTCAATCGCCTGTTCCGGCGGTTTGCTCTTGCGTATTTTTCGCATCGGATTGCCTCCGTTCGTTGATCTTCTGCTCAATGAGTCCATAGCTGACCATTTCTCCACGCAGTAAGCACAGGCATTTCACCGCAGCCAGAAGAAGATCGTAAGGGTCTGCTTTGCCGGACTCTTTGATCAACTGCGTTAGTAGATCTCCGGACAGTTTGACATGCTCCTGTTGCTGCCTGAAAAACTGCATCCGTTCTTCTTCCCGTTGCACGGCCATCTCGAAGGCTGTCCGGATTCCTTGTTTCCGCGCGCTGGCCTCCTCCCGGTCCAGTTCTTTTGCCCGATACATCCGGTAAAGGGATTCCAAGCAGTAGTAGCAGTATTGCTCTGGCTGTGTGCTAAGCTTTGACAAAGGCTTTTATCCTGCCGGACAATCGCCTTTTCGATTTCGTCAAACGTCATCCTGCATACCTCCCTCCTCCAGACCGAGATACCATTCCAACACTCGCACTGCGCTCTCCCAGCCGTGACATACCTCGCAAAAGTTTCCCTCCTGCATTAGTTCCCGAATCCACCATTCTTGTTCTGGCTCGTTCTTCCGGTTTCCGCCTTCATCTCAATATATAGGCTATGATAGGATCCCCGGGCGACAGGGAGATGCAGGTCGGGTACGCCTTTTTTAACGCCCTGCTGCTTTAAATGCCTCGCCTCAACCACATCCCTGTTCCCGCCGTTCGGGATGTGGTGCAGCAGCTTCAAACAAGGCCACTTTCCCCGGATAGAGCTGCGCCGCCCACTTGAATACATACGCCTGATGTTGCGCTTCCGTCATGACGCCCGCCCCCTGTATGACAGCGTGCGGCTGAGAATCTGGCTTGCCTGTAGCTTGGTCAGTCCCTCCGGTTTAAACCCTTTGCACCGCCGCCTGACCAGCTGAAGTTGCTTCTCACTCGCCGGGGCACTTCCCCACCGCCTGGCACGCTCCAGGTCCCAGATATACCGGCTCTCCGCATATTCGGCGCATAGCGTCCTGTATGCGCGATCCAGCGCCTGCTGCATTTCCATCCGCCGGCCGTTATACCGTACCCGCCCTAGCTCGGTCTGGGCAAGGTATCATGAGCCGCCTGCGCTCCGGCAATGAACAGACTAGCGATCCATCCGGCATGCGGAACCAGTTGACATTGTGCGTGTTGTAGGCCTGCTCTCTTGCCCAGAGGTCCACAATCTCTACATTGCGGATCCAGCTCTCCGGGCAGTCTGCCGCACGCAGGGCCTTGTCCGGCAGTTCGAACAACATGCCCTCAAGATCTGCCTGCCTTTCCTGCGGGACGCCTTTCAAGTCAATTCCCAGCAGAGACGGCGCTGTGCAGAGGCTTGCTTTCCCGGTGACGCCTACGCAGTCGATCAGGTTGAGCTTTTCTTTGCCGGGATGTAGCCGCAGCCCTCGCCCCACCATCTGGGTATACAGGCTGTCCGACTGCGTTGGGCGGGCTATGATAACCGTTTCGACCAAAGGAATATCCGTCCCTTCGGTGAAAACCATACAGTTGACCAAGCAGGGGATTTCCCGGCGGGTGAATCGCCCGATAAGTTCCGCCCGATTTTTGTCTCTCCTGTGATTGCCACGGCTCCGGGAATTCTCCCAGCGATTTCATTTGCCTGGCGGACGGACACTGCAAAGATCAGCGTTGCCCCCTGCGCTAGTTTTTTGTAGCTTCCGCGATCGCATCGGCCGTACCTTCCATCGCTTCCTCCAGTTCTCCGGGAGCATAATCTCCGCATCGGCTGTGGACGGACCGCAGGTCGTAGCCGATATTCACCCGCCGGCAGGAAACATCCGAGAGATAACCATTCCGGATTCCCCAACGTAAGTCACGCTGGAAAATGATCTCGGAAAAAACATCATCCAACCGGACATTATCCGCACGGTTCGGGGTAGCCGTAAAACCCAGCAGTAACCGCGGGCGGAAGTATGTAAAGATATTCCGGTATGTATTTGCAGCCGCATGGTGCGCCTCGTCGCAGATAATGGCGTCAAAATCATCCGGTAAGAACCTGTGGAGCCGCCGCGCCATGCTTTGTACGGACGCGCTGACAACCTCCTCACCGTTGCTGTGTTCCGGTCCCCGCTCAATCCCGAACGGGCAGTCAAAATATTTTTCCGGCTGATGGACCAACTCCTCCCGGTGGGAGAGGATCAGCATGCGCCCGTGCCGCGGAAGGTTTGCAAAGGTTACGGTTTTGCCGAGGCCTGTCGCCATCTGGATGAGGTATGCGCCCGGCTTCTGTGCCTGAATGATATCAATGCATTCCTTCTGATAATCCCGCAGGTTCATTTCCGTTCACCGCCTTCCCGTGGATGAGTTTTGCAAGATCAAGCAGCATGGAGGCTTCCTCCGCCGTATATGCAACCGCGCCGTTTCCAAACAGGATGCCCACAATTTTTGCCGCGTCCTTTGCAACGCACGCCATGCGGTATGGCGGGATTTTGTATCCGGAGCGCTCCAGGATCGTTTGGATATCTTTTTCATTTGCCATCATTGTTCCTCCTTTTGTGTGGGACTGTGGGAATGTGTGGGACAGCCTGTCCCACGGAAAAGAGCTTGTATCTGCGTGGATTGCGGGTATGTGTGGGACTGTGGGACAAATTCCACAAGTTTCCCTACGCGCGAGGAACTGTTTTTTTAAGGGGAAAAGAATAGAAAATATATTCCCATATATACATGTGTGTGCAGCGTCCCACATGTCCCACAGTCCCACAGGCTTGCACCTGCGCGGTTTGGGGGACTTTTTCTGTCCCACGTGCGTCCCACGTTGTCCCACGGTCATATTTCCTCAAAGTCGTCCGGCTCCTGTTCCTGCGATAAGCGCATTACCACGCACTCCGTCAAAACGCCGTTTACCCGTTTCCCACGGGTATTGTTGCGCCGCGGGTTTGGATCAGCCCCGTTCCCGCAGCCAGGATAGCAGTGCGGTGGAGGAGAACCCCGCATCCTCCGCCGCCCTTCGAAAGACGGATCCAATCACATAGGCCCATTCCCCGCGATCATCCAGTACGCCGTAGACTTCTCCCTGCTCAACGCCGGGGCGCAGCCGGTTTGCATTCTGGGTCACCCAGTCGCACATATACCGATAACCGCGCTCCCCGGAGGACACCGCAGCGCGTGAAGCCAGGAAGCGGGAAATTTCCTCCACCGTCAACGATCTTCCGTCGTGAAAGATCCACTCTGTGACAAGCTGATCCGCCGCCACAATGACGCTGCCGCCATAGCCTGCTTCTCGGTGGTATCGTTATCAGACAGTTCCTTGAAATATTTGTGGTAAAGGGAGGCGGCGGATTGCACGTTATCCCCCTGGTAGAGTTTCTGGACAAATTCTTTTCCCGCAAACCCATGGTTTTTCTTTAAGGCGTTGCTGACGGTGTGGCCATCCTCAATGATTTTCTCGCCGCTTTTGCATTCGATCTCAATGACGCGATTGACCGCGCCGGCGCCGCTCCCTGCGTTTGTGATCGGCGTCTCCCCAGTGGTGAGGATGCAGTTTGCCCAGGTTGGCGTGCGGTCGATTCCCCCGGTCTTGGTGCCTCGGGTGCGGCCCACGCCCTCCGCCAGTGCATACACGTCGAACATGAGCCGGCCGCGGCTGTCCCTGGCAAGCTGCAATTCGTCCACCATTAACGGAAGGTGGTTGAGGAAGGCAGCGAGCTTCTCCCGGCCAACCAAGGTGCTGTTAAAGGTCTGTATGTACCGCCCCATCTCCGGGCTGCCCCAGACAGACGCAGCAAGCATAAGGGCGACCGTTTTGCCGGTACCGCTCTCGCCACCCCACAGATGGACAAAGAACGGCAGGCTCCCGCATGGTGAAACCAGCGCGCTTGCAAAGCTCGCCGCGAGTACAACCCGAGCCATCGCATTGCCGCGGCGAGCAGCAAGCGCTACTTCCATCCATCTCTCCCGGCTCCCTGCGCTTTTGATGCTCTCGAAGATATTGCGAAAGTTTGCATCCCCATCAAAGATCAGGCCATCCACATAGGGGGAAAAGCCCTCCTTTTCAATGTATCCCAGCCGGGACACGCTGCGGCGCTCCGGGATGAGGGCATAGTTCATGTTTTCCATATCGGAGATGTATTTTACCAGGGCGCGGGCGCTCTCGCTGGTTACGGCAATGCCTGGTCCGCCAGCTGGAGGATCTTTTGATTGCTGGCAAGCACGCTTTTATCTGCAATGATCTCCCGCCAGCGGCGGTCCCCTTTGCAGAAGGCAAGCTTGAGCTTCTCCACGCCCGTGTCGATATTCACCAGCCGCTCTACCGGCATCAAAGGGTGGGGGCACGCCTCCTCCACGCCATAGACCGCTTTCCGGGTGACGCCCCAATCATCTGCACGCCATTCCCCGGTGTCCAGCTCCAGGGGCTGCCCTGTAAAGCTGGTAGTATTCTCTACATAGACGGTGCTGGATTCTTCCCGCTTGGATTCAATGTATTTGCGTAGCATGCGTTTGAATCGCCGGCGCCCAGCCCCATTTTTTTTGCGTATTCCGCCATCTGGTTGACGGCGACCTCCTGCTCGAACGGGTTCTCAATGGACAGGATGGCCTCATATGGCGCCGGGGTGTTGAAATCTTCCTTTTGGTATTCCTGCGTGCTCCTCACCTCCAGCGATTCTCCTCAAACCAGTAATTCTCCAGGTAGTCCAGCCGGCCCAACAGGGCGGCATATTCACCCCAAACAGGGCTGCCAGGCGGCGGCAGTGGCATAGAGCGAATTTCATTTGCCTCCTGGCATTTCGAATCATATTCCGACCGATACTGCCTGCGCGCCGCCTCTTTCTGCCGCCGAATCTTATCCCTGCGTACGGCATCGTTTGGATCCACAGAACCGTCCATCAAGCCGAGGCTAAAATCATGGTCCAGCTTCTTTGCTGCTTGCAGAAAGGACAGTCCGAACAGTTTAGCTGTAAAATCAATAACGCTGCCGCCCTCATTGCAGACAAAACACCACCAGCCGCCGCTGCCTTCATAGAGCCGGAGGGATGGGTTCTGATCGTCGTGGAAAGGACAGCATATCCGCCCGACCCGGTCCGGCTCAAAGCCATATTGGACCACGGCCTCCCTCATGGGAATCGCCTCTTTAATCGCACGAAAAGCGTCCATTACCCTGCATACCCGGCGAGCGTATAGTCGACGATCTGCGTGATCACCTTGCTAGCCTTACAGTAGTCGCAACGATTGCAACGCGTTGGCTCCTCCCGGCCCTCCTTGATCGCCTGATAAGCCGGGGCCATTTCACGCACAACGGCAAGGCAGGCGTCCAGCCGTTCCTGTGGGATATGCAGCAGGGCGATATCCGGGCTTTCCTCCTTGGTGGCGGCGGCGATAAAGAAGGGGAGCCGGTGTCCGGTCTCCTGCCGCACAATCTCCTGGTAGATAGCGCCCTGAAAGTCATACCCCCAATATTCCGCGAAGGGGACATATCTGCGCTCATCCGGCTCCCAGATGTTCCGAAAATCTTTCATGACTTTCAGATCCACGATCGCCTTGCCGGGATGGTAGCTATCCATCTTGATTTTAAAGGGGACCCCTGCAATTTCCCCGGTTTTGATCACCTGCTTTTCTCCGGAGAGATATCTCATGAGCATGGGATCGCGTTCAATCCGGGCGATGACAAGATCTGCCCGCCGGTATTCCGCCTTCAGCGAGCCTTGCTTGGTGAAGATTTCGGGATTCTGTTCTTTGAAGCGGTCAAGCTTCCCCTCGAAATATGCGTCCACGTAGGAGCCCACCAGCAGGGAGGTAGATCTTGGCTCCTCCCACTCTCCGCGCAGTCTGGCAAGAACGCTTTCCTCGCAGGCGCGGAAGGCCTTGAATTGGCTGGCGCCCATGTATGCTGCCTGGGCTTCCGGAGAGAAATATGTATCAGATGTCAGGTTCATATCGTTCGTCCCTTTCTTCGATAAACTGGTCGATGAGCAGATCAATATCCGGCTCCGACGTATTTTTAACAGCGTGGCAGCCTCCGCAGCCCGTACATTCCCGCTGTGGGGAGAAGAGACAAGGGTATGCCATCATTTTGCCTCCCGAAGCTTTGCCCGGAGCGTTTCGTTTTCCTTGCGCAGCTGCGAGAGCTCCTGCTCTTTCGTCTGAAGGACGAGTTCCGTGGATTCAAGCTTGTATTCCAGAAAGCCGATGTATTCGTCGATTGCCTTGATGAGATGCTTCACGGGATTTCCTCCTCTCCGGCAAGCACGTCCGGAATGTCCGGTTTTGCCTGTGCAACATCCTCAACCTCTTCCGCCGTCTGCACGCCCATGAGCGCTTCCGGGCAATGGACGCGGGCAAAGAAAGCGGCCGCACGATAAGCGAGCATAAGTTCCGGGATATTGCGCCACTTTGGGTTTGACGTCCATCCCTCGGCCTTCGCCATTTCCATTGTGACGAGGGGCCCTTCCACCACCTCGCCTGTGTCCAGCCGGACAGCGGTCACGCGGCAGCCGCGGGAAGTGGTTCCTTTATCGCCGGTATATGTATGGCGGACTTGCGTGAACTTCCCGCAGGATTGGATGAGGGCCATACAAGCCTGTCCGGCCCAGGAAGGCTTGCCCTTGACGACATACAGGTTTTGCATCACCATCAGGGGCGGTACCCCCATACGGTTTGCCATATCGATGGCAACCATACAATCCTCGGGTTTGTTCCGGTAAGCTTCCGGGATGATTGCTGTTTTTGAGAAGGCGGTCGCCACGCGGACAAGCTGGTTAAAGCCTTCTTTATCTGCAAAGACGTTGGCAGGCAGGCTGTTTGACACGGCCTGTAGCTCCTGCCCCTGTTGTTCATCTTGTTTCACTTTTCTGCCTCCATTCTTGACTTCCGGCGCCCCCAATGCTACACTGTAGCTGTAAGGATCGCCTTATTTCGTTCGGGTTTTCTTACGTGCCGCTCTCTGACAATTGCCGTGTCGGGAGCGGCGTTCTTTTTGCGGGTACGGTAGGCACGCTGCTTGGCTGCGATCTCGTCCTTGTGTGCCTCACGGTAGGCACGCCGACGCCGTTTGTTATGTAGCTGCTTATGATCCAACGCATCATTGACCGCCAAGTCATCCAGCCACTTACTGATCTCAGCATCCGCGTACTGTGCGGAACAGGACTCCTCAAACTCCCGTTCGATCTCTTCATCCGCAATGCGCATTGCTTCCAGCTCTTCAGCCGTAAATGGCATATTCATCCTCCTTCCTCTTCAATCAATTCGATTTCTCCAGCCGACACTTCAAATTCTGGCATCGTCCCCGCGTCAAATTTTGCGTGCTTGATCACTCGGATCCGGATATCCCCATCCGGGTTGAGATCAGTTACAACGGCCTCCAGCAGCTCGCCGGGCTGCGTGTATTTGCCGTGGCTACGGCGCCGCGAACGTGGTCACCGGGTTTAAAATGGTTCACCGGGCATCTCTCGGCTCCAAGAACCCGCACTCTGTCGCGCGGTGGAACTGGTTGGCAAAATCAAGGATCGCATTACAGGCCTCTATGTACTCAGGATCGTCACAATCTTGATTGCAAAAATGATATGCCAATTGACATGCGATGCGCTTATCAATTTTGACGTGTAGTCCTCCACACCAGAGAGGCCAGCACGCATAATCAATGTCGGCACCGCACAGGTTGGCACCGCACAGGTTGAGACCCGATAAATTGCATATTTTAAAATTCTTGTCTCCGGCTTCAAGTTTTTGTATTACTTCTTCTCTTGTCACGATTTTTCCACTTCCTTTTTATCTTATTTTCCCACTCCACCAGCTTGTCCTCCCGCCAGCACGCCACGGCACACAGGGCGATGGCAGAGAGGCCGAGGAGGGCCTCAATCCAGATCGTCATCTGCGTCCGCCTCCTCAAGTGCGGTGACCATGCAACCTTTGTATTCAACCTCTAATACTTCATTTCCGCGTATCTTTACGAGGCTATCCATCAGATCATCCCAATTAATTGTAATCCGCTCGGGCGCCAACTTTCGAGCGTCCGCAGGCACGCATACGCATCCGCGATTGTGTTACAGGTGTAGGATAGTGGGTAGTCGCCGTTGGTGATTGTTACTTTATATTGTTTCATGAGGTGTTCTTCCTTTTTTTCGTTCTTCGAGCCATTTTTCGTAGACCTCCTGCACACCTGGGCGGGCGAAATATCGTTCCACCGCGCGCAGCGTTTGGCGAGCCAAGTATTCGGCCTCAGTTTGGGGCATTTCGGATATGTTGATTTTGGGGTTCACGCTGCGCCTCCTTTCTATGACACTTTCTGCTTATTCTCCGGTGATTCCCGCGCGAGCATGATGCCTTGCATGAGGCCATCGATAAACCGCTTGTCTGCTTCACGCAGCGAGAGGCAGGCGGGGAGGGTTTCGTTTATGAGTTTTTCAGATACCATTGCTTTCACCTCGGTTTCTGTATTTACGTTTTATACAATATGTGGTAATATTGTGCCGAAAGGGCGTGATTATAAATGGATAAAAATTATGGACTTGGATTCGATCCCAGCAGTTTGACCAGGAATCTGCAAAGAAGAATCGGAGATCCAATAAGAGACGCGGCCGAAATCGATTATTTAAGAGACAGAAGAATAGCGGATGCGGCTGAAAACTTGAGTGAGATCAGCGAGAAAGTTGCAACGATCGATCAGGGTTTGGTTGCTGAGCGCGAAGAGCGCAAAACGGAAGATGCGAAAAACATGAAGTACACGAAGCGCATGGATTTGATCAACTTAGTGATCGCTATCCTTGGTCTTGTGGTCGCGGTTGTTGGTGTCGTCATTGCGTTTATCGCGCTTAAATGATTCTGGGCGTGTTGCAAGTAAATAGATGATGTTGATGAGTGCGATAGCGATCGCTGAGCCGCACAATACCAGACAGATGATTTGTGCTGTAGACATTGCTTTTACCTCGATTCTTGTATTTGATGGCATTTAGTTGTGATAATAACAAGCATGGAACACTGCACGGGTTCACCGGCTTCTGGGCAGAGAAGGGAGGTGAATAGCGCGAAAAAATATCAGTTACAATCGGGGAAAGTCAGCACGGACAATGCCAAAAAAGCAGAATTTTTGCGCAAACAAGGGTTTCGAGATCGCTCCATATCGGAATGGATTGGCAATTTGAAAAGTACAGTTTACATTTTGGAAAAAAAGAAAAAGTAAGCGTTCGGCACCCGTGCAGTGTTCCATGCTTGTTATTATCACTCAGGCGTTATTTCCGCAGCTCGTAGCGCGTAGAAATATTTACAAAAACTCAAACTTATTTACGTCAAGTGTTATAGCTAGGCGCGAGCTTTCATTCGAATAATGCGCAAAACTTACATCAGTCACGCCTCTAGTTATGTTGATGCCGTTAATCCAAATGGATGTAGCTCTCCCGTCGCTTTCAATTTTCAATTTTGGCGCTTCTTCAACTTTTGTTGTTGTGCAAGTGGTCGACTCATCAAGTTTTTTTCTGTTCCATTGCATTGACAATTCTTCTCCTTTGTTTTATTTTCTGGTGGCCATTTACGCAAATCAGGCGAATATTATCAGACTTCGGTGAGCAACCATTGTTAAACAGCATTCTTTTGAGGACATTTATATCGGCTAACACGAGGCTTTGTTTCTGGATATTTTCCGGCTTGCAGAACTTTCTACTCCGTTCCGTTTCGGCGTTTACGGGTAATGCCATTTTGAAACTCCTTTCTAAGATGCTTTGGGCGGCTTGTTTAGACTTTTTCTAAAGCTTTGCATATTGATGCCCGCAGCACTACAGATTGCAATAAATTCATCCGCTTTTAGGTTTCGCTTTCCGTTTAAAGAACTAGAAATTGCATCAATTGGAATTCCAGTTTCTCTGGATAAGTGCGCGTATGTAATGCCCCTGCCTTTGATAATCGCTTTTAATGATTCACACACGTTCATTTTTTTCACCTCATTTCTACTTTACGAGGAATCTATCTGCATTATATCCTGCTCAAAGTAGAATGTCAATAGATTTTCAATAAGTTTTTCTACTTTTCGCAGATTTATTCTTGACTTTAGATTCTATTAGACTTATACTTAATACGCAAAGAGGTGATTTATATTGGAAACATCTGTATATTCAGTATTGAAG
>ENA-OQDW01000062-OQDW01000062.1-human-gut-metagenome-genome-assembly--contig:-NODE-62-length-39659-cov-6.905595_pt1 | contig 39659 bp, 46 predicted proteins | sample MGYA00242784_ERZ504613 | MGnify/ENA primary metagenome ERZ504613 (study PRJEB26092, sample SAMD00036330) | human gut metagenome | host: Homo sapiens | study: EMG produced TPA metagenomics assembly of...
AGTTTATGTAACAATAGCTTTGGTGGCGCTTTTCGCTGCCAACAGTTGTAAGAACAAAAATAATGTTCCTGTTATCAGTGCAACAGATTCGGTAGAGGTAGAGGATGCGATGAACGATTCTACCATCTATGGTGTATGCGGTGAGGGAACCTCTATGCATAGCCTGGAGCTGATTTCTGATGGTGGTGACACCCTTTCGGTGTTTATTGACGATGAGAATCCTGATGTTGTTCAGGGAGGATTGCTGGCTGGCGACCGTATTGCTCTTATCGGTTATAAGGCAGAGGATGGAGAGATGATGGCCAGAAGATTATCAATCTGACATCCCTCTTGGGTAAATGGACTTCTCTGGATAAGAATTTTGATATCTTGGAAGGTGGAGAGGTGAAGAACAATGTGAAGGCTGAAACTAATCCTTGGACTAGCTGGAAGATACTCAATGGTAAACTCTTGCTGAATAAGGATACTTTCGCTATTGACAAATTGGGTTCTGACAGTCTTATGTTGGAGAATACTCAGGGTATCTTTGTTTTCAAGCGCCAAGAGTAAGGTCATCATGTTGAACCTGTAATTTATGATTTAGTTTTGGAACCATTTAAAGTACATATATTGGGGTGTGGCAGTGCTTTGCCCACCCTTCAGCATAGTGCCTCGGCCCAGATTATTGAGATGCGTGGCAAATGCTTTATGATGGATTGTGGAGAGGGTGCCCAGATGCAGTTCCGTCGCACTCATGTTCACTTTGCTAAGATAAATGCTATCTTTATTTCGCATCTTCATGGTGACCATTGCTTTGGCTTGCTGGGACTTCTTTCTACCTTAGGCATGCTGGGCAGAACGGCTAAGTTAAAAGTTTATGCACCAGAAAGTTACGGAGATTTATTTAAGCGTCAGATTGATTTCTTTATGCAGGGAATGGAATATGAAATTGAATTTGTTCCTGTAGATACCGAGAAGTCGCAAGTAGTATATGAAGATCATTCTGTAACCGTAGAAACCGTTCCTCTGCAGCATCGTGTGCCTTGTTGTGGTTACATTTTCAGAGAGAAACCGACATTGCTCATATCCGTCGTGATATGATAGATTATTACGAGATTCCTGTAAGCCAGATTAATAACATCAAGAATGGAGCTGATTGGACAACGAAGGAGGGGGATGTAATACCTAATGCCAGATTGGTAATGCCTGCCGCTACTCCCCGCAGTTATGCTTATTGCAGTGATACCCGGTTTGTTCCGGGGTTGGCAGAAAAGGTAAAGGGGGTTACGGTGCTTTATCATGAGAGTACTTATACTTCAGAGAATGGGGACAGGGCTAAACTCTATTATCACAGTACGGCTCGACAGGCTGCAACTATAGCCAGAAATGCGGGTGTAGGCAAACTTCTTCTGGGACATTATAGTGCAAGATATAATAATGAAGAGGTATTGTTGAATGAAGCTAAAGAGGTGTTTACGGAAAGTTATCTTACTCAGGAAGGTAAAGTGTTCTCTATAGAATAATATAGAAACAGGGCTTGAATGCACCGGGAAACAAGGTGCAGAATAGCCTTCGATCTATATAAAAATATAAAAAAGTGCCTTGCATCAAAAAAAAAGTTCATTTTTGATGCAAGGTTTTCTCTTTATATCGTTTAATCTTTAAAAAGGATTTGAAATTGGAATCGGAAAAGAATCTCTTAGACGACATCAATAGCGGCAGTCGGGCAGCCATGCACAGATTGTACGAACGCTATGTGGGGTATGCCATGGCCGTAGCGCTGAGGTATGTCCCTATGCGCGATGATGCTGAAGATGTAGTGCAAGATAGTTTTATAAAAGTCTTTTCCGGCATTTCAAAGTTTGAATATCGGGGTGAGGGCGCTCTTCAGGCTTGGCTCTTGCGGATAGTGACAAATGAAGCTGTCAACTTTGTAAGGCAGCAAAAACGCTTCACTATCGTGGACGAAGTTCCCGATGATATTGAGGATGAAGAGCCTGAAGTAGAAAGAGTTCCTCCGGCAGTACTGACAAGAATGATAGGAGAGTTGCCTGATGGGTACAGACTGGTTCTTAACATGTTTGTTTTTGAACAGAAAAGCCATAAAGAAATTGCACAGCTGTTAGGCATCAAAGAAAGTAGTTCTGCTTCACAATATTTGCGAGCGAAAAAACTGTTGGGCAAAAAGGTGAAAGATTATCTGAGCCAGGCAGATTGTAGTGATAATAAAGAGTTGAATCATATAAACGAGAAAAGTAATGAGTAACGATTGGACAAATAAACTTCGAGATCAGTTGGCAGACTACCAAGAGCCTGTCAGCCACGACATGTGGGCTGAGATAGAACAATCGTTTGCTCAGTCTAAAAAGGTTGGTGATGAGGAAACTGATGTAAAAAAGACCCCACAGACTCGTTATGTTGTCTTGAAAAGATGGTCAGTAGCTGCAGCTATTGCTTTATTGGGAGTAGGAGGCAGTTATGTTTATCTGCATGATGATGAACCAGGACAGGCTAACTTGGCTGTTCAGAGTTCTTTCTCTACAGCACCAAGTTCAAGCAGGACTTCTTCTGTCCGTACAGAAGCGCAATCGGCAGGTAGTAAAAATGCTATCTTGCTTGCTGAAAACAATGCATATGCACATCAGGTGAATCGCCATTCATCGGGGCGTCAATTGAACCATAGTAAATCTTCTGTCTCTTTCCAGGAGAGGACTGTTGCTGCTGATCAGGAAGTAATGCTTGCAGCAGAGGTAGAAATGCCAGAACAGTCTGTTAATGCAGAGATAAATGGTCGGGAATTATCTGTTTTGCAAAAGCAAAATGAGGATTCAGAAAGCCAGATGGCCGTTTCTTCTAATCATGCAACCAAGCCGTTGGAAGCAGATGGTGGGCCGAAGCTTTATGCAGGCAGAGCGCAGGATGGGCATTTTGAACGCAGTTATAAGGACAAGTATGAACAGAACTGGACCATGAACCTGTATGCAGAGAATGTAAGTCTGGGCTCTGGCAGTGATGGAATGTCAAACGGCATGTATGCGTCTTCAGATCCTCTTGCTGGTGGCGGCTTTGCTGATCATGGTGTTTTCCTGGCTGCTGCTTCTCCTTTAAGATATGCAATACCGAAATATGTTGAAGCGAAACATCATGCTCCTTTGGCTATTGGTGCTCAGGTTGGTATCGGACTTGCGCCTCGTTTGTCTTTGAGTACCGGTGTCGTTTATACGCGTGTCGCTTCTGATTTCAAATCTTATGGTGTTTCAGAATTTGATACACATCAGGTTTTGCATTATGTGGGTGTTCCACTTGGTTTAAACTATGAGGTTTGGAGCACGGGAGGCTTTCATGCGTACGTAATGGCGGGTGGAGAAGCCGATTTCAACGTAAAGAATGATACAAAGGTTTCTGGTCATAAAGAGGATGTGAAACGTGATGGCGTTCAGTTCTCGGGTAAGGCTTCGCTTGGTGCACAGTATGATGTTACACCACAAGTGGGCTTCTATATTGAGCCAGGTGCAAAATATTATTTTGATAATGGCAGCGAAATAGAAAATACGTTTAAAGATAAGAAGTGGAATTTTAATCTCCAGTTCGGACTTCGTATTAATCTGAAATAGTGTTTGAGTCCAATTATTAATAAATATATGTACGAACTACATTTCATTTTATAACATTACATACGAGAAAAGGAAAGGGCAGTCTGCGTGATGCATGGCTGCCCTTTATTGTTTCCCGTTTTTCTTATTTATTCAATAATTTTTCGCTCATATTGAGAGCGGCCTTTCTGCCGTCTCCCATGGCAAGGATTACTGTGCTCCTCCTCGTACGATATCGCCGCCAGCGTAGATTTCTTCGATGGAACTCTGCATCTGGTCGTTTACTGCAATGGTGTTCTTCCGGCCGAGTTCCAAGCCTTCGATACTTTGTGGAACGAGTGGATTAGGACTTACTCCTACGGCAACAATTACCTGGTCGCACTCCAGCGTGATGGTCTCTCCTGTAGCTTCAGGACGACGACGGCCGCTGGCATCAGGTTCGCCAAGCTTCATCACATCGAGAACTACAGCCTTTACTGCGCCCTTCTCGTCTGCCTCATATTCTTTAGGATTGTGTAATGTAAAGAAGTTGATTCCTTCTTCCTTGGCATGCTTCACCTCTTCGAGTCGGGCAGGCATTTCAGCCTCCGAACGGCGATATACCAAGGTTACGTCTGCTCCGAGTCGTTTTGCAGTACGGCAACTGTCCATAGCTGTATTTCCGCCGCCTACAACAACCACCTTCTTACCCAAGTTGATAGGGGTGTCGCTATGAGGATTGGCTGCATCCATCAGGTTTACACGGGTAAGATATTCGTTAGAAGACATGATGTTCAAGGCATTCTCTCCAGGAATATTCATGAAGTTTGGCAGACCCGCACCTGAACCAACGAAGATTCCCTTGAATCCTTGTTCTTCCAGATCTTTTACGGAAATGGTCTTGCCTACGATGCAGTCTGTAATAAACTTTACGCCCATCTTCTGAAGATTCTCAATCTCTACATCTACGATAGCATTAGGCAAACGGAATTCAGGAATACCATATTTCAATACACCGCCAATCTCGTGTAATGCTTCAAAGACGGTAACGTCGAATCCCTTCTTTGCCATATCGCCTGCAAAACTCAATCCGGAAGGTCCTGAACCAACTACGGCTATCTTGATGCCATTAGGTTCATCGCACTTTGGTACAGAGATGTTTCCACTCTGGCGTTCGTAATCGGCAGCAAAACGCTCCAGGTAGCCGATAGCTACAGCAGGCTCGTTCATCTTGAGATGTACACACTTGCTTTCACATTGCTTTTCCTGTGGACAAACTCGTCCGCAAACGGCTGGTAGGCAGAGGTGTTCTTTAAAACCTTGGCTGCGGCAAGGAACTGGCCTCGCTCAATATTCTTGATGAAGGAAGGAATGTTGATACTTACCGGACAACCTTCCATACAGGTAGGCTTAGGACAGTCGAGACAGCGCTTGGCTTCGGTCAAAGCCATTTCCTTGGTTAAACCGATATTTACCTCTTCCGTACGGGTTGTGGCACGATAAAGAGGGTCAAGTTCTGGCATCTTTACGCGCTCTATAGCTGTACGTTCTTTTGCTTTCATCGAAGCGCGTAACTCCTTGCGCCACTCAGCGTTACGGTCGGTCAACTCTTCGATGCTCGCATCTGTAGGTTCTACGTCCATGATTACATCCGTAGTTTCTTTCTTCTTTCCTGCGTCTACAGTTGCAAGGTGCTCTTCGAAGTGTTCCATCTCTTTGCGTTCAACATCCTTGAAAGTGCCCATGCGCTTGAACATCTCGTCCCAGTCTACCTGCGCCGTCAAACTCAGGACCGTCGATGCAGACAAACTTGGTCTTTCCACCGATGGTTAAGCGGCAGGCACCGCACATACCGGTTCCATCCACCATGATGGTATTGAGCGAAACGTCTGTGGAAAGATTATATTTCTGGGTCAGGAGACAGCAGAACTTCATCATGATAGGAGGACCGATGGCGAAAACCTTATCGATATGTTCCTGATTGATAAACTTCTCGATTCCTACGGTTACAACACCCTTCTCGCCGTAACTTCCGTCATCGGTCATGATGATGAGCTCATCGCTAGATGCACGCACTTCATCTTCCATAATCACGAGGTCTTTGTTCCTACCCGCAATTACGGAAAGGACTCTGTTTCCTGCGGCTTTCAGTGCCTTGATGATAGGGAGCATAGGAGCTACGCCTACACCACCTCCGGCACAAATGACTGTTCCGAAGTTCTCGATATGTGTAGGATTTCCAAGTGGTCCCACCACATCGTGAATCTCATCACCTTCATTTAGGGCGCAGAGTTTGGTAGATGAAAGACCTACCTTCTGCACAACCAGCGTGATGGTTCCTTTCTCAATGTCAGCATCAGCGATGGTCAGCGGCATACGCTCGCTGTTGTTGTCTACACGGATGATAACAAAGTTACCTGCCTTTCGGCTCTTGGCAATAAGTGGTGCTTCTACATCGAAGCGGAATACTTTCTCTGAGTATTGTACTTTCTTGATAATCTTGTTCATGGGCTATTAAATTTCTTAATGCTGATATCTTAATATTTCTGGTTAGCTGATTAGAGTTTGCTTCATGGTACATAAAATGCAAAAGGATAACATCGGCTACCTTTGTGGCAGTCGAAGTTATCCTCGTACAATATATGTTATTTTTGTTTTTCGAATGTTTTGTATAATCGAGAAAACAGAAAGTCTTACCGATACTTCAAATTAATCGAAATTTTTGTCATCAAGCATCTCGAAACCGCAGTATGGAACCAATACCTTAGGTACGCGGATTCCTTCTGGGGTCTGATTGTTCTCCAAGATGGTTGCTACGATACGTGGCAAAGCAAGAGCTGAACCATTCAATGTGTGGCAAAGTTCAATCTTCTTGTCATCTGTATGGCGATAGCGGCAGTGGAGACGGTTAGCCTGGTAGCTCTCGAAGTTAGATACTGATGAAACTTCCAGCCAGCGACCCTGTGCAGCACTCCATGTCTCGAAGTCGTAGCAGATAGAAGAGGTGAAGCTCATATCACCACCGCAGAGACGGAGAATATGATATGGCAATTCCAACTTCTTCAAAAGACCTTCTACATGGTCGAGCATCTCGTTCAAACTCTCGTAAGAGTGACCTGGCTTATCGATGCGAACAATCTCTACCTTGTCGAACTGGTGCAGACGGTTCAAACCGCGAACGTCCTTACCATAGCTACCTGCTTCACGACGGAAACAAGCTGAGTAAGCACAACGCTTGATAGGGAGATCTTTCTCATCGAGAATAACATCGCGGAAGATGTTGGTTACAGGAACCTCAGCAGTAGGGATGAGGAAGAGATTATCCAGATTAGCATGATACATCTGACCTTCCTTGTCTGGCAACTGACCGGTACCACGACCAGAGTCTTCGTTTACTACGTAAGGAGGCTGAATCTCCAGGTATCCGCTCTTGCGAGCCTCATCGAGGAAGAATGCCTCAAGCGCACGCTGGAAACGAGCCATCTTGCCGATATATACAGGGAAACCTGCGCCAGTAATCTTAACGCCGAGGTCGAAGTCTACAAGATTATACTTCTTCAAGAGATCCCAATGGCAGAGAGCATCCTCGCCGAGGTTTGGCTTTTCGCCGCCTTCTTTCACAACAACGTTGTCGGCTGCGTCCTTACCTTCAGGAACCTGCTCGCAAGGGATGTTAGGAATTTCGAGCAACTGGTTGGTCATATCGTTCTGTGCTTTCTCCATGATCTCTTCAAGAGCCTTAGCGTCAGCCTTGAGCATAGCTACCTGAGTCTTTGCGCTCTCAGCTTCCTCTTTCTTACCTTCCTTCATAAGGCACCAATCTGCTTAGCAAACTGGTTAGCCTGCTGCTTGTTGTTATCCAACTTCTGCTGAGCTTCACGACGAATCTTGTCGTACTCTAAAACTTTCTCTACGGCCTCACGAGCATTTGGAAAATGCTTCTTTTCGAGACCCTTAACTACACGTTCAGTTTCCTCACTGATAAGTTTAAGTGTAAGCATAAAATGTCTTTTAATTAAATAATTTACTATTTGTAGGCAAAAGTACAAAAAATATTTGTGATAGCGTAAAAAATTGCTGACTTTTTTACAGGGAAGGGTAGAATTAAAGTTTTTTTGTGGTTTTACAGGGTTAAGGAGCTTAGAAGGGGGTAATCCGTGCCTAAAAACTTATATAACGAAGAAAGCCTGACTCTAGGTATGAGCAGGCTTCTATGTTGTTTGTTTGGAATTAGTTTTTTCTAAAACTTTAAAAATTAAGCGTCAGCTTTTTTGGTCTTCTCAGCGTAAACCTCTGGAGAGAGAACAGAAACTGTACTCTTGTCCTTGCGACCCTTGTGGAAGTAAACGATACCATCTGCCAAAGCATACAATGTATCATCCTTACCCTGAGCTACATTCTCACCTGGGAAGTGCTTGTTACCACGCTGGCGAACGATGATGTTACCTGCGATGATGCTCTGACCACCCCAGATCTTAACGCCTAATCTTTGTGAAGCTGATTCACGCCGTTCTTAGAACTACCAACACCTTTCTTATGTGCCATTTTCTAATTCCTCCTAATTTTAAGCGATTACAGATTTGATTGATACTTCAGTGAACTGAGCACGATGACCGTTCTTCTTGCGATAGTCCTTGCGGCGCTTCATCTTGAAGACGATTACCTTGTCACCCTTTACGAGTGGGTTCACTACTTCTACTACTACTTTTGCACCCTCTACAGCTGGTGCACCGACAGTGATTGAGCCGTCTTTGTCAACGAGCAAAACCTTGTCGAACTCAACAGTCTGACCTGCCTCAACATCCTTGATGTGATGTACGAAGAGCTTCTTGCCCTCCTCAGCCTTGAACTGCTGACCGTTAATTTCTACAATTGCGTACATTAAATTAATTATATAAACGGGTTTCTTCGGGAGGCGTCCTGCATTGTGCCGGATCTTCTTTGAGCCCCTTCGAACTAAACTTTTCTGTAACATTTGCCCAATCCATGAGCATTCGGGGTGCAAAATTACAAATTATCTTTGATATGAACAAAATGTTGGGGAAATAAAGATTGCTTTTTAGAAAGATTTAACAGAAATGCCTGTTTTTTATAAGAATACCGATTATTTGCTACCAGATAAGGGACTCGTGAATAGTATAATGTTCTTTATTGGGTTCAATAATATACTTCCTTAGGTTCAATGATATGTCTTCTCTGGTTCAAGGAGATGTCTCCTTAGGTTCAAGGATACGACTTCTCTGGTTCAAGAAGATACCTTCGTTAAAGTTATGACTAGTGTCAGCAGCTCTGCTGAGCCTAGTCAGCAGGTCTGCTCACTATAGTCGGCAGGTCTGCTCACTGCAGTCAGCAAGTCTTCCGACTCAAGTGATATTACCTTTTAATTGTATACTTTCTTCTTGGGGACAATATATGTTATATGCTATTTGATGGAGAAGGTGTATAAAAAGAAAAAAAGCGATGACCTTCACAGGCTACCGCTCCAAATCTTCAATAGGTATTAGTTTCCATTAAGGTAAAAAGATTGTTTTCAGGATAACTGGTTGCAAAGGTACACGATTTTTTCAAATCACCAAATATTTATTTGATTATTTTTGTTGTGATTCAATTGTGCGGGCGCACAAAGGTATTAATTAACTTGTTTTAACAAGAAAGGCTGCGTAATCGATTGCAATTCTGTTGATTTTTGTTTTGTTTAGATATCTTCAAAAGTATAAAGAGACGAACTTTCGAGACGAGTAGTGAAGTCGAGAAAATAAAAACAGGTTGGCGCAGAAGTGCCAACCTGTTTATGGAAAATACTATTATCTTATTCTGTTTGTTTGAATCAGGAAAAAGAAGTGATTACTTCTGCTTCTTGATTTTCTCTACGTAAGCATCAATGACAGCTACTGCTGTGATGTTTACGATATCCTGTACGCTACTTTCTGAGTCAGTGAAGTGGATAGGCTTATTCAATCCCATCTGGATAGGCCGATAATCTCAGCTTCAGGATTCAAACCCTGGAGAAGTTTGTATGCACCATTGGCGCTACTCAAGTTAGGGAACACCAAAGTGTTGACGTCTTTGCTCTTGAGCGGGAGAATGGATACTTCTCATCGCGCAGATCCTTGTTGAGTGCATAGTTTACCTGCATCTCACCATCGATAGCGAGTTCTGGGAACTCCTTCTGCATCTCAGCAACGGCTTTCTTTACCTTAACAGGTGAGCCAATATTGTCTGTACCGAAGTTAGAGTAGCTTAACATGGCCATAACCGGCTCTTCGTTGAAGAACTTCACAGTACCTGCAGACAGCTTGGCAACATCGATCAGCACATCTTCGTCTGGGTGGCGGTTGATGAGCGTATCTGCGATATAATAAATACCTTCTGGGTGTTAAGGATATGCATGGTACCGAAAGTCTTATATGGCTCACGGATTCCAATTACATCTTTTGCCACCTTAATAGTATTGCTGTACTTTGTGTAAAGACCAGTGATGAATGCGTCAGCATCACCCTGTTCTACCATTGACATACCGAAGTAGTTGCGCTCGTACATTTTATCATAAGCTTCCTCGAAGCTGTAGCCCTCGCGAGCACGCTTCTCTGCCAGATGCTTGGCAAACTTAGCACGGCGGCCCTGTTCGTTATCGGCACGCATATCTACAATCTCAATATCTGAAAGGTCAAGTTTCAAACGGCTAGCAACACGGTTCAGACGGTCTGGGTTGCCCAACAGGATTGGCTGGCAGATACCCTCTTGCTTTGCCTGGACTGCAGCCTTCAGCATAGTTGGGTTGCCACCTTCAGCGAATACTACACGCTGTGGGTGAAGGCGCGCTGTATCGTGGAGCTTGCGGGTCAGTTTGGTCTCCTGACCAAGCAGCTGGCGTAAATCCTGCTTGTACTTCTCCCAGTCTGTGATAGGGGTGCGAGCCACACCACTTTCCATTGCAGCCTTAGCTACGGCAGCAGAAACTTCTGTAATCAAACGTGGATCTACAGGTTTCGGAATGAAGTATTTAGGACCGAATGTAAGGTCGTTAACGTGGTAAACATCGTTTACTACATCAGGAACCGGCTGCTTAGCCAAATCGGCAATTGCATAAACAGCAGCCATCTTCATTTCTTCGTTGATAGCACGGGCGTGAACATCGAGTGCACCACGGAAGATGTATGGGAAACCGATTACATTGTTAATCTGGTTAGGATAATCTGAACGGCCAGTTGACATCAATACGTCAGGGCGGCTGTCCATAGCGTCCTCGTAGCTGATCTCAGGTACTGGATTGGCAAGAGCGAAAACGATAGGGTTGTCTGCCATAGAGCGAATCATATCCTTGGAGAGCACGTTACCCTTGCTGAGTCCTACGAATACATCGGCGCCTTTCACAGCCTCTTCGAGTGTATGAACATCGCGGCGGTCTGTTGCAAAGAGCTTTTTCTGCTCTGTCAGATTTTCGCGGTCGCTGGTAATGACACCCTTAGAGTCGAGCATAACGATGTTCTTTACCTGTGCACCGAGCGCTACGTAGAGTTTTGTACAGCTGATAGCAGCTGCACCAGCACCATTTACGACAATCTTTACATCGGCAATGTTCTTTCCTGCTACCTCAAGAGCGTTCTTCAAACCTGCTGCAGAGATGATAGCAGTACCATGCTGGTCATCGTGCATTACAGGGATATCGAGAGTTCTTTTCAGGCGTTCCTCGATGTAGAAACATTGAGGTGCCTTGATGTCCTCCAAGTTGATTCCACCAAATGTAGGAGCGATTTTCTCTACGGTTTCACAAAACTTTTCTGGGTCTTTTTCATCGATTTCAATATCGAAGACATCCACACCACCGTAAATCTTGAAAAGCAATCCCTTACCTTCCATCACTGGCTTTCCGCTCATGGCACCGATATCGCCAAGTCCGAGCACTGCTGTACCATTACTGATAACAGCAACCAGGTTACCCTTGTCAGTATACTTGTATGCATCGTCTGGGTTCTGCTGGATCTCAAGACATGGGAATGCCACGCCAGGAGAATAAGCAAGGCTCAGATCCGTTTGTGTGTGATAAGGTTTTGTTGGCTTAACCTCAATCTTGCCAGGACGGCCAGTCTCGTGATAACTTAAAGCCGCCTCTTTTGTAATTTTTACCATAACAATATATTGGTTTAAAGTTTATTTTTCTTTCATATTCGTGGATTTTTCGCACGAAATTTAAAAGTTTGTGCAAAGGTACAAAAAAACTTAGTAAAAAAGAATGGTTTTTTGATTTTTTTTGTATCTTTGCACAAAAATAGTCTTCAAACAAGTAAAATGGCAGAAATCAATCAATATAGACAAGAACTGAAAGACAGAATCATCTCTTATGCGATGCCTGAATTCTATAAGCGTGGGGTAAAAGCTGTCAAGATGGATGAAATCTCACAGGGACTTCATGTGTCTAAGAGAACTGTGTACGAGATTTTCGGTGACAAAGAAGAATTGTTGCTTGCTGGTATGATGCGTCAGCTAGAAGAAAATCGTTCGAAGTTAGAGAATTTCGCCAAGACCCAAGCGAAGAATGTGATAGATATTATCAGCTATGTCTATAAATTGCAGATGGAGCGCAATGGGATGGTGGGCGTTCTTTTTTATGAGGAGGTTCATAAGATGCCTCGTGTAGTGAAATTCTTCCAGGAAAATCATGCTCATGAACGGGAGGAGAGTGTGCGTTTCTTTGAGGCTGGTGTCAAGGAGGGGCTTTTCCGTAAGGATGTAGACTTCAATGTTGTTATGGACATAGGACATGTGATGATGGAGGAAATCATGCATCATCAGCTCTATCGTGTTCATTCGATGCAGGAGATATACGACAATTATATTTTGTGCCTGATTCGTGGATTCTGTACAGAGCGCGGCTTGGAGCAGCTTGACCGTGCTTTGAAAGAGTAGAGGCGTTGGCTTTCATATACAAAATGTACTTTTTGAGCGTATGTGTAATTACGCTTAAAAAGAGAAAGAGGTTTCGGAGATGCTTTATATAGGCTCACGGAACCTCTTTTTCTTAATCCTTGTATAGCCAGTGGAGGAGCAGGTTTATAACTTTTGGATAGAAGCGGAACCAGCGAAACTTGGTAACAGGTTTGCCTCCGAAACCGAGAATGAATTCACGGTAGAGATTACTCTTAAGCGGAAGTCCTGCGTCCATAAAGTGGAGGTGTTGGGCATCCTGCTCCTGTGCATCAGAGAGTGCTTGCCAGATGGTCATTGTGTCCGGATGCAGATGGATGTAAGTCTTTCTCTTGAATGCAGAAAACCAAAGAAAGGCATTGCCTTGGTTGTAGATGCAGGTATAGCCGCCAATCACTTTGTCCTTATAGGTGATGATGACGTTTCTGGCATTACTACTTGTACTCAGTTTCTGAAAGAATGTTTCGTCAGGAACATAACGGCGAAGTTTCAGCCGATAATAATTTTTGAGCAACTGGTGATAACGATGGATGTCTTCGGGTGAAGTTGCCTCTCTACAACTTATTCCCTTTTTTTTCATTTTTTCAATCATAGCAATTTGTTTGTCTGAGAGTCGCTCTTGGGGAAGTTTGCTGTGTAGGGAGTTATGTATCTCTTGCCAGGCAATAGGTACATAGCCCAATTTTCTGAATTCCCGGTAACCCAGCATCTTTTTGCTCATTCGGGAGAACTCGATGTAAAAGCAGAGTCGTTTGTGTAAGTGGATAGTTAGGCTGCGGAGTAACAATGGGAAAATAGCATTCTGTTCAGCATCGGGTGCATAAAATCCCTCTCCATACGCGTGCGCGTGCGTATATAAATAAGGTGGAAATAAAGATTTGCGGTGATAGAGGATGACGAGCATTTGTCCTACCACCTTGTTCTCCTGTGTGGCGACAGCCATAAAAGGGGTTATGCCGGGTGTTTTTTCAAGAATCTGAAAAAGCTCCAAGCTATGAAAAAAGTCGCCTTCCAATAAATGCGGCATTTCTTCCAGTTTACCATATATTTCTACATCATATTTTCTCACGAAGGCAAAAATAATAAATTTATCATAAAAAAGCAAGAAAAAGGGCTCCTCTATCGTTATTTTTTAGTATTTTTGCATAAAAAGTAGAACTTTAAACAAAATTACGTATGAAAATAGTGTTTATTGGGGCAGGTAATCTTGCTACCAATCTTGCGCTCGAAATATCGCAATCAGAACATCAGATTGTGCAAGTTTTCAGTAGAACTAGGGAGTCGGCCTCTCTATTGGCCGAGAAGGTGAATTGTGAGCCTGTCAATGAGATGAGTAAGGTGGTCTGTGATGCAGATTTGTACATAGTTTCAGTGAAGGATGATGCGCTTGAAATGCTTATTCCTGAACTGTGCAAAGGAAGAGAAGATAAGATGTTTGTTCATACAGCTGGTTCCATGCCGATGGATGTTTTCAAAGATTATGCCCGTCATTATGGCGTATTTTATCCGATGCAGACATTTACGAAAGATAAAAAGGTTGCATTCGAAAATATTCCTATTTTCATTGAGGGATGTGGTGCTTTCGAAACTTCTTTCCTTAAGAGGTTGGCAGAACAGATTTCTCGTAGTGTCTATGAATTGGATTCTGATAATCGTAAGTATCTGCACCTGTCAGCTGTTTTTGCTTGTAATTTTGCGAATCATTGCGTAGCTGTAGGCCAGCAGATTCTCGAAAATCATCATATTCCTGGCAGTGTTCTCCGTCCTCTGGTTATGGAAACTATGGACAAGGCTTCTTCGCATTCGGCAGCTGAAGTGCAGACAGGACCGGCTATTCGCGATGATCGGAACGTAATGGAGAAACAAATGCAACTTCTTGAAAAACAGCCAGAACTACAGCAGATTTATGAAATGATGAGCAAAAGTATATTCAACTTCAAGAAATAAAACGGTTGTCGGTTTAAGTTTGCAGTTAGTAATTTAAGTTCTAGAAACAGAAATAAATATGATAAATTACGATTTAAATAAGATAAAAGCAATCATCTTTGATGTTGATGGAGTACTGTCAAGACAGACCATCACGCTTTCCAGTGCCGGCGAACCTTTGCGTACTGTTAATATCAAAGATGGCTATGCCATTCAATTGGCTCAGAAGAAAGGTGTTCGTATCGTAATTCTGACAGGCGGTAATTCTCATGCCATACAGGTACGCTATGAAAATCTTGGTGTAGAGGATATCTTTATGGGGTGTTCTGTAAAGATAAAGACTTATGAGGAGTTCAAGCAGAAATACTCAATTACAGATGAGGAAATAATATATGTAGGTGATGATATTCCTGATTATGAGATAATGCGTCGTTGCGGATGTCCATGTTGCCCAGCAGATGCATGCTCCGATATTAAAGAAATTTCTACTTATATCTCGGCTTGTAACGGAGGTGATGGTGTGGGACGTGACGTCGTAGAACAGGTACTGAGAGCCAAGGGTTTATGGCTTTCAGATGCTAAGGCGTTTGGCTGGTAGTATTTAGTTAATAGTTGAAAGTTGATAGTTTATAGTAGAAAGTTTGCAACTGAATTTTAATCATAAAGTTCAAAGTAATAAGGTTTAAAATAGATGAATTATAAGATCATTTTGGCGAGTAATTCGCCTCGTCGCAAGGAACTTCTGGCAGGTTTGGATATTCCTTTTGAGGTGAAGGTGATTAGTGGTATTGATGAAAGTTATCCTGCTGACCTCGATGCTTATCAGGTGGCAGAATTCATCTGCAAGAAAAAGGCTGAGGCTTACCGTCCGCTTTTGAACGGAAATAATAGTGTTGAAGAGTTGGACGAGTCAGAAACTTTGATTCTTACAGCAGATACGGTTGTGATTGCGCCAACAGCTGGCGAACAGAATGATCTGGAAGGAAAGGGAGTCATTCTCGGGAAGCCTCGTGATGCTGAAGATGCCAGACGAATGCTGAAGATGTTGAGCGGAAAGACGCATCATGTAGTTACAGGTGTTTGTCTTACTACCCAGCATAAGCAGCGTTCCTTTTCAGTAACAACAGAAGTGACGTTCAAACCGCTTTCTGATGATGAAATCAGTTATTATATAAATCATTATCAGCCGTTTGACAAAGCTGGCGCCTATGGTATTCAGGAATGGATTGGCTACATAGGTTGTACGGGGTTGAAGGGGAGTTATTTTAATGTGATGGGGCTTCCGGTTCAGCGTATCTATGAGGAATTGAGGCGAATTTAGATTTTTTAAAATTAAATATTGTTCTATGTCGTAGATAATGAGTATCTTTGTGCGTTTTATGTAACTAACAAGGATTATGAGTGAAGAAATTTTAGCAAAAGCTCATGAGGTTTTGGACAATTATATGGAGAGCAATCATCACCGGCGCACTCCGGAGCGTTCCACTATCCTCGACACCATTTATTCTATGGGAGAGCATTTCTCGATAGAAGATTTGGGCAGAGAGCTACTGAAAAAGAATTTTCGCGTAAGCAGGGCTACGCTTTATAACACATTGCATCTGTTCCTGGAACTGAGGCTTGTGGTAAAGCACAGTCTGGCAGACGGCACCAAGTATGAGGCCAGTTATAGCGAGGACAATCATGTGCATCAGGTTTGCACGATTTGTGGCAAGGTAACCGAAATTGTAGCACCGCAGGTTACGGCTGCTGTGAAGGATATCAGGATGCAGCGCTTTCGTAAAGATGCTTATGCTCTTTACATCTATGGCGTATGCAGCGGCTGTCAAAGCAAGATGACTCGCAAACGCAAAAAAGAATAAGTATCAAGATAAAAAGATAAAAAATGAACACAGGTAAAGTAGATGTCCTGCTGGGTTTGCAGTGGGGCGATGAAGGTAAAGGTAAGGTGGTTGACGTGTTGACCCCTAAGTATGATGTCATTGCTCGTTTCCAGGGTGGTCCTAATGCTGGACATACATTGGAGTTTGAGGGCGAGAAGTATGTGCTTCGCTCTATCCCTTCTGGTATTTTCCAGGGTGGTAAGGTGAACATCATCGGCAATGGCGTGGTTTTGGCTCCAGACCTCTTTATGGGTGAGGCTAAGGATCTTGAGAAGAGCGGTCATGATTTGAAGAGCCGTCTTTACATCTCTAAGAAGGCACATCTCATCATGCCTACTCACCGTGTACTCGATGCTGCTATCGAGGCTTCTAAGGGAAAGAACAAGGTAGGTACTACTGGTAAGGGTATCGGTCCTACTTATACTGACAAGGTTAGCCGTACCGGTCTTCGCGTAGGCGATATCCTTGACAATTTCGAGGAGAAGTATGCTGCTCACAAGGCTGCTCATCTCAAAACCATCGCAAGTCTCGGTTATACCGACTTCGATATTACAGAGGTTGAGAAGACCTGGATGGAGGGCATCGAATACTTGAAGCAGTTCAAACTTATTGATAGCGAGGTAGAAATCAATAAGGTGCTCCGTTCTGGCAAGGATATCCTCTGCGAGGGTGCTCAGGGTACTATGCTCGATGTTGATTTCGGTTCTTATCCATTCGTTACTTCTTCTAATACCATCTGTGCAGGTGCTTGCACCGGTTTAGGTGTCGGTCCTAACCGTATCGGCAATGTTTATGGTATCATGAAGGCTTACTGTACACGTGTTGGTGCAGGTCCATTCCCTACAGAGCTCTTCGATGAGACAGGTGCTAAGATCCGTGAACTCGGTCATGAGTATGGTGCTGTTACTGGTCGTGAGCGTCGTTGTGGCTGGTGCGACCTCGTACAGCTCAAGTATTCTGTCATGGTGGACGGTGTTACTGAGCTTATCATGATGAAGAGTGATGTGCTCGATGGCTTCGATACCGTTAAGGCTTGCGTGGCATATAAGTTGAAGGATGGTTCTGTTACAACAGATTTCCCATACGAAATCGATGATGTTGAACCAGTTTACAAGGAGTTCAAGGGCTGGAAGACAGATATGACTAAGTTCACATCTGAAGATCAGTTCCCACAGGAGTTCAAGGATTATATTGCTTTCATAGAAGAGTTCCTTGAGACTAAGATCGGTATCATTTCTATCGGTCCAGACCGTGCTCAGACTATTGTACGCAAGTAAATTATATAGTGTTTAATGTTTAGTGTTTAATGTTTACTTTGAGGGGTTTACATGGCGCTAGACATTAAACATTTAACATTCATATTAAACATTAATAAATGGCTCAGAAACCAAGTATACCAAAGGGCACGAGAGATTTTGGTCCTGTTGAGATGGCGAAACGCAACTACATCTTCAACACCATCAAGGAAGTGTATGCTCTTTATGGATTCCAGCAGATTGAAACCCCTGCCATGGAAACCCTTCAGACTTTGATGGGCAAGTATGGTGAAGAGGGTGATAAACTGCTTTTTAAGATATTGAATTCAGGCGACTATATGAATAAGGTGAGCGATGAGGATATTCATTCTCTCGGATCACTTAAATTAGCAGCGAAACTTTGTGAGAAGGGTCTTCGTTATGACCTGACTGTTCCTTTCGCACGTTACGTTGTGCAGCACCGCGAGGAGTTGCAGATGCCTTTCAAACGTTATCAGATTCAGCCAGTATGGCGTGCAGACCGCCCTCAGAAAGGACGTTACCGTGAGTTCTATCAGTGTGATGCTGATGTGGTTGGCTCTGATTCTCTCCTGAACGAGGTCGAATTGATGCAGATTGTTGATACCGTGTTCACCAAGTTTGGTGTTCGTGTATGCATCAAGATTAATAACCGCAAGATTCTTACCGGTATTGCAGAGGTTATCGGCGAGGCTGAGAAGATTGTAGATATCACAGTAGCCATCGATAAGCTTGATAAAATCGGACTTGACAATGTAAACGAAGAGTTGCGCAGTGACGGCATTTCTGAAGATGCCATTGAGAAGTTGCAGCCAATCATCTCATTGTCAGGAACTAATGATGAGAAACTTGAAGTGATAGCGAAGGTTCTCGAAGGTTCAGAAGTTGGTTTAAAGGGTGTAGAGGAAACCAAGTTTATCCTCGATACCTTGAAGACTCTTGGCTTGAACAACGAGATAGAACTGGATCTCACTCTGGCTCGTGGCTTGAACTATTATACAGGTGCAATCTTCGAGGTGAAAGCGCTTGATACTCCAATGGGAAGTATTACAGGTGGTGGTCGTTACGACAACCTCACCGGCATTTTCGGTTTGCCAGGTTTGAGCGGTGTTGGTATCAGTTTTGGTGCTGACCGTATTTATGATGTGTTAGGTGCGCTCGACCTTTATCCGAAGGAGGCAGTAAATGCTACTCAGATACTGTTTATCAACTTCGGTGAAAAGGAGACAGCTTACTGCCTGCCTATAGTAAGTGCAGCTCGTGCAGCCGGTATCCGTACCGAAATCTTCCCTGATAAGGCGAAGATGAAGAAGCAGATGAGCTATGCCAATGCCAAGAATATTCCGTTTGTGGTGCTTGCAGGTGAGAATGAGATGGCTCAGGGCAAGGTTACGCTTAAGAATATGGAAACTGGCGAACAAACCTTGGTTACTGCCGAGGAATTGATAGCCAAAGTAAATAAATAATACTCTCTTTCTCGTCCTCTCGTGCTTGTATATGTGAATATGCAGTGCGGCAGGGCGAGAGCTTTTTATGTGTTAGCGTGTATGCCTAACTATAATTTTAGTAACTTCTAAAAACTACAGACAAATGAAAAAAATAAAAGCTATTTTATGTGTATTCATACTGGCGTTGCTGATGACATCCAGCACAAAGACAACAACGATTTTCGTAGTCGGTGATTCTACTGCTGCCGAGAAAGGTGGTTTTAGAAATAATCCAGAGCGAGGATGGGGGATGGTATTGCAAGGCTTTTTTGATGACAAGGTGATTGTTGACAATCATGCTGTTAATGGTCGTTCTTCTTTGAGCTTTATCAATGAAGGAAGATGGAAAAAGGTTTTGGATAGAATAAAGCCAGGTGATTATGTGTTTATCCAGTTTGGGCATAACGATGAGAAGTCAATGCCTGACCGTCATACTGATCCGGGATCTACTTTTGATGCAAACCTTGCCAGATATGTAAATGAGACCCGTGCCAAGGGTGGCATTCCTGTATTATTCAATGCGGTGGTTCGTCGCTGCTATTATTCTGCAGAATTGAAGAATGATGATGACGAGAAGCTTCGCAATAAGGTATATGATGGAAGGGAACAGATTAATAGCGATACGCTTATCGACACCCACGGAGCTTATGTGATAGCTCCCCGCAATGTAGCAAAGCAGCTGAATGTTCCGTTTGTTGATGCTACCAAGATTACCCACGATATAGAAACGGGCATGGGTATTGAAGGCAGCCGCAAATTACATATGTGGTTTATGCCTGGCGAGAATCCGCAGGTTCCTAAGGGTAAGAAAGATAATACCCATTATAATGTATATGGTGCACGTGTGGTTGCCGGTGCGCTTGCTGATGCTGTAGCTGAGCAGGTGCCAGCGCTGAAGTCTCATGTCTGCCATTATGATTATGTAGTCTCTGCAGAAGGTCGAGGCAATTTCATGGATTTGCAGAAGGCTGTAGATGCGGTTCCTGTAGGCAAGAAGGCTGTTATCCGTATTTTGGGTGGTGAATGGAAGAAGCCAATCATCGCAAAAGGCAAGAAGATTAAGTTTGTAAAGTCATTTGGTGCTAAAATCAAATAGTAACAGGCTTTTTTTAAAACTCCCGATATCTTTGAAATTACATGGCGATGTAGAAGTCTGTGCGTCGTGACATAGAACAAAATGCATCGCCATGTAGTAAACCTATACATAAAAGGGGTACTTTCACAAGCACCCCTTTTCATATTATACAAAAACATTATGAATTATTTCTATTAGCGAACAAGATTTTAATTTCTATCTTTGTCTCAATTATCTAAAAGTTTCAAACGTTCACCAGAATTGCTTTTGGCAAGGGGCAATTCCTACTCGTAGGATAACCTCAGTTCTGATGTTTATCATTTACGGTTGCAAAGGTACGAAGATTTTTATAATTGTGCAATACCTAAAAATGGGGGTTTTGATGAATACCTAGAAATGAGGAATGAAAATGGGGGAGAGTAGATATGAAAAAAGGAAGTCCTTATTGAAGAACTTCCTTTTTTTATGAGGTGTCTAGCGGAGTCGAACCGCTCTACACGGTTTTGCAGACCGTTACCTAACCGCTCGGTTAAGACACCTTGTGTAGAACAATCATTTCTGATTTGCGAGTGCAAAGGTACTACTTTTTATTGGTTCTACCAAATTTTTATGCAACTTTTTTAATTAAAACAATCACTTTCTTTGTATCTTGCTCATAATGAACGGGTTCTGAAATGCTTTAATTTTTGTCTGGTTTCCTCGCTGCATGACAGTAAAAGTAGTTTTAGCAGCTCTTTTATGAGAGCTACTCTTGTTCTTTCCGCTGAGTAGCCTCTTTCTTTTTTATTCTTTTTGGCATTTCTCAACGAACGGGCAACCTGAACATTGATAGTTTTTACACTCTCGTGCTTGTTTGATGGAGCGGTAGATACAAATGGCGGCATACGTGATGCATGCCGCCAATATGATTGCTATGATGATATACTGTATCATAAGCATAGGTAAATTAACATAAAACTAACCTACGGCGTTATAACCATTGGTTGAGTTTTTGCGCATGATGTCGCGGATGTTCATCTCCTTGAAACCCTCTGCGCGTTTCTGCTCTTCAAGCTCTTTCTCTTCCTCGATGTCCTTTTCTGAACGGGTGAAAGTGAAAGCCTTGTACTTAAATTCTGCAATCGCCCAACCTACGAGGCCCACAGCGATCAATGCAACAAATCCAATTAATGCGTTCATTTCTCTTTATATTATAATAATGTATAAACTGAATTAATAATCATCGTCGGCTACGTCTTCTGCATCATCAAGACCGAGGTTCTCCGGGTCTTCGAAGGTAGTACGGTAGCTTTCCTCAGTAAGCTTGTCGTCATCGAATGCATCGTCATCCTCATCTGGATCGTTGTAGTGATCCTCGATTTCTGGTGCATCCTCGTCTTCATCCTCGTCTGGGTCGAGCAGGTCGTCATTGCGTTTCAAATCATTCTCATCTTCGAATCTCATGCGAACCTTTTCTACCTTTGGCTTCTCCTTGGCAAAGATAGCTTCTACCAAGAACCTTTTGGTACCACGAGCACTTCGTAGTCATCAGCGAGCTTTTTCTCGTACAGACCTCCTGGCTTTTTCAGGCGGTCAGCAGGAAGAGTAGTTGTGCTGATGTCGAAATTACTTTCGATGATGTCCTGGATGCTCTGAGGCAGACTCTCCCAGCCACCACCAAAGTTGCGCTCCAAGAGTTCGATGAGCTTATTGGCGGTGATGTGACTTACATTTTCGTAAGTAAGATCAGTAACACGCATGATAGGGCGCTTTTTGATGGCATACTTCTCCTTCTTGTCGTTGATACGGAAAGTGCCAATCTTAAAGCCGCGTGCCATCAGTTTGTCAATCACTTCAGGACGGTCTACCGTCACTGGTTCCATTTCGAATGCGCTGCGGATCACTGCGATATACTTGTTCTGGTAATCCTTGAGGTCAGCATCCTTTTCTGCTGCTTCCCAAAGACGGAACACATCGTTCTCCTGCAATTCCCAAATGCTACTTTTAGTAACATTCTTCAGTGTTAATATTTTATCTTTATTCATCTTCAATTGTGTTTGTGTGTGCAAAAGTAAGTACTTCTTTTTATATATCCAAATTTTCTTGCTGTTTTTTTGTGTTTTTGGTCACTTTTTTATTTGGAATTCGATTTTTTTCATTACCTTTGCACGTACTATGAGTGAACCGTTAGCTGAAAGAATGAGACCTCACACGCTTGCTGACTATGTAGGACAGCAGCATTTGGTAGGTGAGGGGGCCGTGCTGCGCAAGATGATTGACGCAGGGCGCATATCCTCTTTTATCCTCTGGGGACCCCCTGGAGTGGGCAAGACTACCCTTGCTCAAATCGTGGCACAAACCATCAAGGTGCCGTTCTTTACCCTCTCTGCGGTGACCAGTGGCGTAAAGGATGTCCGCGAGGTGATAGAAAGAGCAAAGAGTGGTAGATTCTTTAATTCGGCTTCTCCTATATTGTTTATTGATGAAATTCACCGTTTCTCCAAGAGTCAGCAGGATTCGCTTTTGGGTGCGGTAGAGAAGGGTATTGTTACGCTGATAGGTGCTACCACCGAGAATCCTTCATTCGAGGTGATTCGGCCGCTGTTGTCCAGATGTCAGCTCTATGTGCTCAAACCGCTCGAAAAGGCTGATCTTGAAGGACTCCTGCATCGTGCCATTACGCAGGATGTAGAACTCAGAGAAAAAAATATTAAGTTGGAAGAGACGGGCGCGCTGCTGCGATATTGTGGTGGAGATGCCCGCAAACTGCTCAATATCCTGGAACTGGTGGTAGAATCTGCCGGATCTTCAGAGATTGTGATTACCGACAAGATGGTAGAAGAGCAGTTGCAGCAGAATCCGCTGGCTTACGATAAACAGGGTGAGATGCATTATGATATTATCTCTGCCTTTATCAAGAGTATCCGCGGAAGCGATCCCGATGCTGCGCTTTATTGGATGGCGAGGATGATAGAAGGAGGAGAAGACCCGCAGTTTATAGCCCGTAGGGTTGTGATCAGTGCCTCTGAGGATGTGGGACTTGCCAATCCGAATGCACTCCTGCTTGCCAATGCTGCCTTCGATACGGTGATGAAGATAGGGTGGCCCGAAGCGCGTATCGCCCTTGCTGAGGCTGTGGTTTATCTTGCCACGAGTCCGAAGAGCAACAGTGCTTATCTGGGCATTAATGATGCGCTGGCTACTGTACGTCAAACGGGTAATCTGCCTGTTCCGCTGCACATCCGCAATGCTCCTACCAAACTGATGAAAGATTTGGGCTATCATGACGGATATAAGTATCCTCACGATTATCCTGGACATTTCACAGAGCAGCAGTATCTGCCAGACGAACTGAAGGATGCCCGCTTCTGGCATGCGCAGCATTCGCCTTCCGAGGAGCGCCTCTACAACTGGATGGTTACCTGCTGGGGAGAAAGATTCAAGAATTAGTGATTAGAAAGAATAATTAGAAATTGATATTTAGAGCAACTAACTGATACGAGAAAATGATGATACATGGCGATCCTGAATTCGTGCTCACGCTTCATAGCGTGATAGAATTCATCGGTACATTTGCTTTTGCCTTTCGGGCATTCGTCTGGCAGCAAGTAAGCACTATGATTGGCTGGGCGGTTTTGTTTGTGGTGTGGCTGTAGCCATAGGTGGTGGAACCATACGAGATGTGATGCTTGGTGTGCGCCCGTTTTGGATGTTGAGCCCTATCTACCTGATTTGTACGCTGTTTGCGCAGTTGGTAGTGATTGCTTGCCACCGCTATCTCAAGCGTCTTGACAATACCTGGTTTCTGTTTGATACCTTGGGCTTGGCGCTTTTCAATATTGCGGGCATCCAGAAGTCGCTCGAATGTGGTTTCTCTTTTTGGGTAGCCATCATCATGGGCTGTATCACGGGTGCTGCAGGCGGTGTTATCCGCGATGTGCTACTCAATGAAGAGCCGGTCATCTTCCGAAAGGAGATTTATGCGATGGCTTGTGTCGCCGGTGGTTTGGCTTATTGGGGATTGAGCTATCTGGGTGTGAGCCTCTATATTACGGTGATTGTTGCTTTCAGTGTGGTTTGCGCCATCCGATTGCTGGCTGTAAGATACCATATTTCACTCCCGAAGCTGAGGGATGAAGAACAAACTGTAGAATGAAAAGGAAAAAATGAAATTGATAAATAACAGATAACAGATGAAAAGACTGAAAGCGATTTTGATGCTCGTTGTTGCAATGATGCTGATGTCGTCGGCAACAATGAAGGCTCAGAACAAACGAGAGTTTCGTGGAGCCTGGATACAGTGCGTTAACGGACAGTATCTGGGCAAGAGTACGCAGCAGATCCAGGCGATGCTTACCAGACAGCTTGATGAACTGCAGAAGGATGGCGTGAATGCGATTATCTTTCAGGTTCGAGCCGAGTGTGATGCTCTGTATAAGAGTGATTTAGAGCCTTGGAGCAAGTTTCTTACGGGAGTGCAGGGAAAGGCTCCTTCTCCTTATTGGGATCCGTTGCAGTGGATGATAGAGCAGTGTCATAATCGTGGCATGGAGCTTCATGCCTGGATTAATCCTTATCGTGCCAAGCATAGCGTAACTTCCTATGAGCAGGTTTCGCCGAAGAATATCGTGAAGAGGCGTCCTGATCTCTGTTTTCAGTATGGCAAGCTGACGCTGTTGAACCCTGGGTTGCAGGCTGCAGCGACTATATTTGCGAGGTGGCTGTGGACATTGTAAGCCGATATGATGTTGATGGATTCCATATTGATGATTATTTCTATCCATATCCAGAGGCCGGACGTCAGATTCCTGATCAGCAGCTCTTCCGCCAGCAGTCGCGCGGCATGCGAAACATAGGTGATTGGCGCCGTGATAACGTGAGCCGGTTTGTAAAGCAGCTCAGCGAATCCATTCATGCTGTCAAGCCTTGGGTCAAGTTTGGTGTTTCTCCATTCGGCATCTACCGCAACAAGCGTACCGATCCTAATGGTTCAGAAACTTTTGGCCTCCAGAATTATGATGATCTTTATGCAGATGTATTGCTTTGGGTGAATAATGGTTGGATAGACTATTGTGTGCCTCAGATTTATTGGGAGATAGGCAATCGTGCTGCCGATTACAAGACGCTCATAACCTGGTGGAATAAGCATGCTGGCAACCGCCCATTATATATAGGTGAAGATATAGAGCGTACAGCCAAGTTTGCTGACCCAGTCAATCCGCGCAGTCATCAGTTGCCTGCCAAGCACCGTTTGCATCAGCAGATGAATAATGTGAAGGGCACTGTGCTCTGGTATGCGCAGACTGCTGCCGATAATGTAGGTAATATCGGACATACACTCCGCAACAATTATTGGAAGTATCCAGCATTGCCACCCTCTATGCCTTTCCTTGATAATAAGGCGCCAAAGGGGGTAAAGGGTCTCAAGCTGATGTGGACCGAGAAAGGTCCGCTGCTGGTATGGAAGGCTCCTAAGGCTAGCAAGAAAAAGTGGGGCGATCAGGTGAACCGTTTTGCTATCTACCGTTTTGAGAAAGGAGCTAAGGTAAATCTCAATGATGTTTCTGCACTCCAGGCAGTAACTTATGATAATTTCTATCGCATCCCTTATGTGAGTGGCAAGAAATATGTGTATGTAGTAACTGCTCTCGACCGTGTAGGAAACGAAAGTAAAGGTAAGAAAAAGAAAATTTCTTTTAGATTGGTTAGATGATATAAACGGAAAGACCGTTAAAAACAGAAAAACCGTTGTACTCGATAGGAGAGAGTGCAACGGTTTTTTATTTTGTTGGGATGGGGGAGCGGGTAGTCCTTTCATCCTGTATTTTTTTATTCTTTCAGCAGGTCATTCAGGAAGTTGTCCAGATCGTTGTCCAGATTCTCCATCAAGTCACCACCTACGATGATTGTATCATCGTCAGCAAGATAGAGCTCGCCAATATGCTCTTTATCGTCATCTTCGAGCACAAAGCTGTATGCTTGAGAATGCCGAGATGATCTATGATATCAGCCTGTTTGCGCAATACATCGCGAAGCAGCTTTGCTACCTCGTCGTAGAAGTCTTCATCCTTGTTTTCTATCCATTGCTCAACAACGCAGCGGGTAATCTCGTTGTCATCGTCGTCAAAGGCCAGGAGTTCGCCACTGTCTTGCGAAACCCTTACGTGGATGTCGGTCATTTGAGAAGTCTCGTCGTCAGATTCTGGCGCAGGGAACTTTTGAGCTACTTTTCTGATAAAGCGCTCTACTTGCATGATTGTTTGCTCTAATGTTTCCATATCAATTCTTTAATAATCAATGCAAAGATACATAAAAAATTGATATCACCAAAAGAAGTTGCTAAAAAAAGCATTTTTGCTTTTAATTTGTTCTCAAACTGCCTGATTCCAGGGTATAGATAACGTTTACGCTTCTTTTTTTATATTTTCTTTTCGATTTTGTTTGCCATTTCTAAATAATGTAGTATCTTTGCACTTGAATTGCAAAAATGCAATCTCAACATTACAAATGAATAACAAGATAAAACATTCTGGCATCGTAGAAAGCGTAGAAGAAGGTTGTGTGTGCATTCGCATTGTACAGTCGTCAGCCTGCAGCGCTTGCAAGGTGGCTGCTCATTGTACTGCATCTGAATCGAAAGAGAAGATGATTGAGGTTTCTACCTCTGAGGCGTCTCTCTACCACAAAGGCGATAGCGTGGTGGTGACTGCAGATTCGGCTGTAGCTTCAGAGCCAGTTTCTATGGCTATCTCTTGCCGCTGATACTGATGGTGATCGCTTTGGTGGGTGTACTGAAAGCTACTCACTCAGAGGGAGCCGCAGCGCTCTCGGCATTGGGCATTCTCATTCCATACTATGTGGTGCTCTACTTATTCAGAAACAAACTTAAAAACAAACTGAGCTTCTCTATAGAAACATAGGGTGCGTGATGTGCTCCTGTGGCTTCAGCGATGAGCCTTTATTTTAAAACAAAGAAAATAACAAAACACAAAAATTATGAATTTTATTTTGATTGCTGTCTTGGTTCTCGGAGCAATCGCGCTGATTGCGGCGCTGGTTCTCTTCGGAGTATCTAAGAAGTTTGCCGTCGAAGAAGACCCTCGCTTGGGCCAGGTAGGAGAGATTCTGCCAGGTGCCAACTGTGGTGGTTGCGGTTTTGCCGGATGTTCCGGTATGGCTGCAGCTCTGGTGAAGGGTGCTGATGCCGGTTCTATTGATGGACTGATGTGTCCGGTAGGTGGTGCCGACGTGATGGGCAAGGTAGCCGACCTTTTAGGTATGGCAGTAGCCAATACCGAGCCAAAGGTGGCTGTGGTTCGTTGTAATGGTACTTGCGAGAATCGTCCTCGCATTGCCGAGTATGATGGTTTGCACACTTGTGCAGCTATGAATTCATGTGGCGCTGGCGAAACAGGCTGCGGGTTCGGCTGTCTGGGTTGTGGCGATTGCGTGGCTGCCTGCCAGTTTGGTGCAATCTCTATCAATCCTGAAACTGGCATTCCTGAGGTTGATGAAGAGAAGTGTACGGGTTGTGGTGCTTGCGCCAACGCTTGTCCACGTCATATCATCGAGCTCCGCAAGAAGGGTCCTAAGGGCCGTAGAGTTTACGTTCAGTGCGTAAACCACGACAAGGGCGCTGTTGCCAAGAAGGCTTGTAGCGTAGCTGCATCGGATGCGGTAAGTGTCAGAAGGTCTGCAAGTTTGATGCTATCACCATTGAAAACAATGTGGCTTATGTTGACTTCAATAAGTGCCGCATGTGTACCAAGTGTGTTGACGAATGCCCAACAGGTGCTCTCGTAAAAGTAAATTTCCCAGTTAAGAAGGCAAAGCAGCTGCAGAGGCTGCACCTAAGGCAGAGGCTCCAGTAGCTGCTCCTAAGGCTGAGGTTTCAGAAGAAAAGAAGGAGGATTAAATCATGAATTTGAGAACTTTTAGAATTGGTGGAGTTCACCCAGAAGAGAATAAGATTACTGCCGAGATGGCTACTCAGGTAGCTCCTCTCCCTAAGCAGGCTATTTTCCCACTTGGTCAGCACATCGGTGCTCCTGCCAAGCCTGTAGTTGCCAAGGGCGACAAGGTGAAGGTGGGTACACTCATCGCTGAGGCGGGTGGTTTTGTGAGTGCTCCTATTTACAGTTCCGTTTCAGGAACCGTGTTCAAGGTAGATACATCTATTGATGCTACCGGTTATCGCAAGCCTTGCATCATTATTAATGTAGAAGGCGATGAGTGGGAGGAGAGCATCGACCGCTCTGATAAACTCGAGACGCTTGAGGCTCATACTGAGCTTACTCCAGAGGAAATCGTAAACCGTATCAAGGTGGCTGGTGTCACTGGTATGGGTGGTGCCGGTTTTCCTACCTTCATCAAGCTTTGTCCTCCTCCAGGAGCCAAGGCTGAGTGTGTCATCATCAATGGTGTAGAGTGCGAGCCTTACATTACAGCCGACTATCGTCTGATGATGGAGCATGCCGATGAGATTCTTGTTGGTTTGAACCTTCTGATGAAGGCGGCTAAGGTAGAGAAGGGCTACATCGGTATCGAGGATAACAAACCTGCTGCCATCAAACTCTTCGAGGAAAAGACAGCCAATGATTCTCGTATTGAGATTGTTCCTCTTGCCAAGAAGTATCCTCAGGGTGGTGAAAAGCAGTTGGTAGATGCGGTTATCCGCCGTCAGGTTCCTGCTCCTCCAGCTATCCCTGTCAACGTTGGAGCAATTGTTCAGAATGTAGGTACTGCCTTCGCTGTTTATCAGGCAGTTATGAAGAATAAACCTCTCTTCGAGCGCTATACTACCGTTACCGGTAAGCAGGTGAAGAACCCAGGCAACTTCCTCGTACGTATGGGTACTCCATTCTCTCAGATGATTGAGAATTGCGGAGGTTTGCCAGAGGGCGACAACAAGGTATTGGCTGGTGGTCCGATGATGGGTAAGGCTGTAATCAGCCTCGATGTACCGGTAACCAAGGGTACCAACTCCATCACCGTATTGACCGATGCTGATGCTCACCGCAAGAAGGCTCAGCCATGTATCCGCTGTGCCAAGTGTGTGGATGCCTGCCCAATGGGCCTGGAGCCATACTTGCTCGCTACCCTGAGCGTAGTGAAGGATTATGAGCGCCTGGAGGCAGAGAGGTAACATCCTGCATCGCCTGCGGTTCATGCCAGTTCACCTGTCCTTCACATCGTCCTATCCTCGATAATATTATCAATGGTAAGGGTGCGGTAATGGGCATTATCAGAGCTCGCAACGCTAAAAAGTAAGCGTTCACGTCAAGAATGAATTTCATTTAAGAAAGAATTTAAAAGATAAAATGGGAAAATTAATCGTTTCATTATCGCCACACGCTCATGGAAATGAGAGCGTAGAGAAGAACATGTACGGAGTGATTATCGCTCTCGTGCCTGCCATCCTCGCTTCTTTCTATTTCTTCGGCTTGGGTTCAGCAGTCGTACTGCTCACCTCTGTGGCAGCCTGCGTCTTCTTTGAGTGGGCAATTACAAAATATCTCCTGAAGGAGGAGACCAGCTTGCTCGATGGTTCTGCCATCATTACCGGTCTCTTGCTTGGCATGAACTTGCCAAGTAACCTTCCTCTCTGGATCATCATCATCGGTGCCCTGTTTGCCATCGGTGTAGGTAAGATGAGCTTCGGCGGTCTGGGTAACAATCCTTTCAATCCAGCTTTGGTAGGCCGTTGCTTCTTGCTCGTCAGCTTCCCTGCCCAGATGACTTCATGGCCTGTTGCCGGACAGATGCTCAGCTATACTGACGCTACAACGGGTGCTACTCCGCTGGCTATCATGAAGACAGCCATCAAGACGGGCGATGCTTCTGTTCTCAACCAGTTGCCTGATGCGATGAGTCTGCTCTTCGGTGCTACTGGCGATACCTTCGGTGCCGGTACTACCGGTGAGGTTTGTGCATTCGCCCTCTTGCTCGGTTTGGCTTACATGCTCTGGAAGAAGGTCATTACCTGGCATATTCCTGTCAGCATCATCGCTACCGTATTCGTTTTCAGCGGTTTGATGCATTTGGCTAATCCTGTTTATGCCAATCCTCTGGCTGTCATCTTCAGTGGTGGTCTGATGCTCGGTGCCATCTTCATGGCTACTGATTATGTAACCTCTCCGATGACTCATAAGGGCATGCTTATCTATGGTGTATGCATCGGTCTGCTGACTGTCATCATCCGTAACTGGGGTAGCTATCCAGAAGGTATGTCGTTCGCCATTCTTATCATGAATGCGTTCACACCTCTTATTAACACATACGTTAAACCAAAGCGCTTCGGTGAGAAGCCAGCTAAGAAATAAGGAGGACAGAGACATGCAGAAATTAGAATCATCATTAAAGAACATGGTTTTGGTGCTTGTTGGCGTAGCGCTCATCGTAGGTGCCGTGCTTGCATATATCAATCATCTTACATCTGGTCCTATCGCCGAGAAGCTGCACAGAGTCTGGCTGCCGGTATCAAGAGTGTGATGGGCACAGAAGAACTCCAGGTGGCTGAGCCTGAAGAGGTAAAGCAGGAGTTTGGCGGTAAGGAATTCTCTTTCACCATCACAAGTGCTCAGACAAGAGCGGCAAGCAGCTGGGTGCTGCCGTAGAGAGTACTACCGGTGGTTTCGGTGGCGATCTGAAGGTGCTCGTAGGTTTCGATACCGAGGGCAAGATTATGGGTTATACCGTGCTTCAGGCTTCAGAAACTCCAGGTTTGGGCGCCAAGGCTACTACCTGGTTCCAGAAGGACGGAAAGGGTAGCATCATCGGTAAGACTCCAAAGGATGGCGACCTCCACGTAAGCAAGGACGATAAGAGTGGCAATGCCGTAGATGCCATTACCGCTTCTACCATTACCAGCCGCGCCTTCCTCAAGGCTATCAATCAGGCTTATGCTGCCTATGCCAAGAAGGATGTTGATGGCGAGAGCGGTGCATCTCAGAAAGCAGATGCAGAGAGTGGTGCATCTAAAGTTGAACATAACGAAAAGAAAGGATAAACCGATATGAGTAATGTTAAGATTTTGATGAACGGACTCATCAAGGAGAATCCAACCTTCGTGTTGCTTCTCGGTATGTGTCCTACTTTGGCTACAACAACCAGCGCCATCAACGGTCTCTCTATGGGATTGGCTACCATGGCGGTGCTGATTTGTACCAACTTTGTTATTTCCTGTATCAAGAAGATTACCCCGGATATGGTTCGCATCCCTGTTTTCATCGTAGTGATTGCAGCCTTCGTAACCATCCTTCAGATGCTGATGAGCGCTTATGCTCCCGACAGCATCAATCAGGCGCTGGGTATTTATATTCCGCTGATTGTAGTAAACTGTATCATCCTGGGTAGAGCAGAGAGCTTTGCTGCCAAGAATTCGCCTATTGCCAGCCTCTTCGATGGCATTGGTTGCGGTTTGGGTTTCACCCTCGGTTTGACCATCCTGGGTAGTGCCCGCGAGATTCTCGGTGCAGGTAGTGTATTCGGTATCACTCTGTTGCCGGAGACTACCAATATTCTGATGTTCATCCTGCCTCCTGGAGCTTTCCTCACCTTGGGTTACATCATTGCTATATTTAATAAGGTAAAGAAGTAAGCGTAGGCATCGCTTCAAATCAATGAAATAAAATTGAAATTATGGAATATTTATTGATATTTATCTCTGCGATATTCGTCAACAACATCGTCTTGTCGCAGTTTCTTGGTATCTGTCCATTCTTGGGCGTATCGAAGAAAGTTGATACAGCCATCGGTATGGGTGGTGCCATCGCTTTTGTCTTGACCCTGGCAACCATCATTACCTGGTGTGTTCAGAAGTATGTACTCGATCCGTTCGGATTGCAATATCTCCAGACCCTGCGTTCATCCTCGTGATTGCAGCCTTGGTTCAGATGGTAGAGATTATCCTGAAGAAGGTTTCTCCTGCACTTTATCAGGCGCTCGGTATCTTCCTGCCTCTGATTACTACCAACTGTGCCGTGCTGGGTGTAGCCATCCTGGTTATCCAGAAGGATTACAACCTGCTTGAGAGCGTGGTTTACGCCTTCTCTACCGCTCTCGGCTTTGCCCTGGCTCTCATCGTCTTTGCCGGCATTCGCGAGCAGCAGGCTTTGGTCCGTATTCCTAAGGGCATGCAGGGCGTAGCTATCGTCATGGTAACTGCAGCGCTCCTCAGCCTCGCCTTCATGGGATTCTCGGGCGTAGATGGCGGTTTGAAATCGCTCTTCGGATTGGAGTAATTCTTTTACAGAAAGTTGATAAAATAATAATGGGAATTTGCGGATGGTATGAACCGATGCAAATTCCCATTTTTTGTACTTGATTTTCTTACTCTCTTACTTGAGTTCTAGATTTTTCTTAACTCTCTGTCTTTATAAACTTGAAATTTTAACTCTTTCTCTTTTCTTATCTTCTGTGTCCGAAGCTTCCACCGCCATTGTTCTTGCTTGGTGTAGAAGAGCGAGGGGTGAATCCGCCGCCACGGTTGCCAGACCCGCTGCTGAATGAACGGCTCATGCTGCTGCGGTTGCCCCCGAAGATATTACTTCTTCCGCTTCCGAAGCTGCTGTTTCCGAAACCACGGCTGCTGTTTCCGAAACCGCGGTTGTTGCTGGTGCTGCTGTTGCTGCTGCCGAAACCGCGGTTAGGGCGGCTGTTGCTATTGCCGAAGCCCCGGTTGCTGCTGTTGCCGAAACCTCCGTTGTTATTTCCGAAGCCTCCGTTCTGAGGGCGGCTGCTGTTTCCGAAGCCAGCGTTGTTGTTAGGGCGGCTTGCATTACCGAAACCACGGTTTGGATTCATCTGAGGTCTGTTCTCGCGGTTCAGATTACCGAAAGATCTTCCTCTGCCGTAATCACCACGGTTGAATCCGTCTCTCATACCTACTCTAGGATATCCACCAGGGTGAGGGCCGCCAAATCTTCTTCCGTGATACCAGCTTCTGTTTCCGTTTACTCGCCAGCTATGACCTCCACGGTAAGATACGTAGAAGTGAGGGCGACCGAAGTAGAAATAGTCGCGGCGCGGATAGCGGGCGTAGATGCCGAAGTGCAGTAGCCCGCATTCCAGTAGAGCGGACGGTAGAAGTAGGTGGCATTGATATATGTTCTATACTGCCAGTCGAGCAGGATATAGCTCAAATCCATATTGCGCTGGCGCCAGTAAGCACCATACAGGTCATCGTATGTATCTACACTCATCAGGTAGTCGAGGTTCACCTCGTAAGCTGCCTCATACTGGTCTTCCGTAAGATTGAGCTCGTAAGCCATCTTGTCTGTCAGGAAGAGAGCCTGCTGTCTTGCCTGCTCATAACTCATTGCAGAAGCGGTAGTGAATGTCATCATGAACATGGCCACCAGAGCTATTATCATTCGTTTCATAATCGTATATCTTTTAATTGTTATACTTCATGTTTTTTTTTCTGGTGCAAAGATACGATGTTTTTTGCTTCCACGGTCGGATTTCCCCTAAAGGGGTGGGGGAAAATCCCTACTTCTTTATTTTGTGCCTGCGCAGTTCTATATATAATAAGGTATAGAACCGGTGAGGAGCGTAAAGGTTTGCGTGAAGTTTTTCGCTGTTTTTGGAACAATCAAACGAAATATTTACTACCTTTGCACTCAGAAAAAAAACAATCTGATGAATAGATTGGAATTTAAAACGAAAAGTAAAATAATAAAGACAAAATAAACAAATCATGAAAGAGCTAAAAGCATTAAACAAGCGCACTGCTCCTAAGAGCGTCGCTCCAGAGAAAATCATTCAGTTTGGTGAAGGTAACTTCCTCCGTGCATTCGTAGATTGGATTGTATGGAATATGAATAAGAAGACCGACTTCAACGGTTCTGTCGTTGTAGTTCAGCCATTGGCTGGTGGTATGGTTGACTGGCTGAACGGTCAGGACTGCCTCTATCACGTAAACCTTCAGGGTAAGGAAAACGGCCAGGCTATCAACACATTGGAGCGTATCGACGTTATCAGCCGTGCACTGAATCCATATTCTCAGAACCAGGCTTTCATGGCTTTGGCTGAGCAGCCAGAGATGCGTTTCATCATCTCTAACACTACAGAGGCTGGTATCGCATTCGATGACTCTTGCAAGTTTACAGATGCTCCTGCAGCTTCTTATCCAGGCAAGTTGGTTCAGCTCTTGTTCCACCGCTACAAGTTCTTCGAGGGCGACCCAACCAAGGGTATGATCCTGATGCCATGTGAGCTGATCTTCCTCAACGGTCACCACCTCAAGGAGTGCATCTATCAGTATATCGAGCTTTGGAAGGGCGATATGGGTGCTGATTACGAGGGCTTCAAGGAGTGGTTCACCAACCACTGCTACGTTTGCGCTACATTGGTAGACCGCATCGTTCCTGGTTTCCCACGCGATACCATCAAGGAGATTCAGCAGAAGATTTGCTACAAGGACAACCTCGTGGTTAAGGCAGAAAGCTTCCACCTCTGGGTTATCGAGAAGGCAGAGAATATGACAGTAGAGCAGATGCAGGAGGAGTTCCCAGCTCACAAGGCAGGTCTCCACGTGCTTATCACAGATAATGAGAAGCCATACCACGAGCGTAAGGTTACCCTGCTGAATGGTCCTCACACCGTATTGAGCCCTGTTACATACCTCAGCGGTGTAAACATTGTTCGCGATGCCTGCGAGCACCCGGTATTGGGCAAGTACATCCACAAGGTACAGTTTGAGGAGTTGATGCAGACGCTGAACCTCCCAATGGATGAGCTGCAGAAGTTCGCTTCTGACGTATTGGAGCGTTTCGAGAATCCATTCGTAGATCATCAGGTAACCAGCATCATGCTCAACTCATTCCCTAAGTTTGAGACTCGCGACCTGCCTGGTGTCAAGATTTATCTTGAGCGTAAGGGCGAGTTGCCACAGGGTTTGGTATTCGGTCTCGCTGCTATCATCACTTACTATAAGGGTGGCGTTCGCGAGGATGGTGCTCCTATCCAGCAAACGATGACCAGAAGATTATGGACAAGCTCACCGAGCTTTGGGCTACCGGCGATACCCAGAAGGTAGCTGAGGGCGTATTGGGCTTCGACTATATCTGGCACGAGGATTTGAACAAGACAGTTCCTGGCCTTACCGAGTTGGTTAAGAAAGATCTTGACCTTATTCAGGAGAAGGGCATGCTGGAGGCTGTTAAGACTATCCTCTAATTAAAAAAAACATGTTCGTTCATAGGTTCAAATAACGATTAAGATTTGAAAAATAGTTATAAGGTTTTGTGTTAGTTGTTAGCTATAATCTTCTAGCTAATAGGTTAAAGGCGGGGAGCTTGTGAAAGCGCCTCGCCTTTTTGCTTATTGTCTGCTTTGTGATGTTTCTGAATCCTTAATAACCTTAATGACCTTGTCCTTAATGACCGGATGGTTGATGATGAGCGGCACTCTTTCTACCACTACCATGGAAGTGTCGAGGCCCAATGCCTTAGGCTCGTCAATACCTATCTTGCTGATAAGAGCGTAGATACTCATCAGCAGGTTCTGTTGGCGATTATCTGAACTCTCCGGGTAATATACGCGGTGAATGATGATGAATCGGAAATCGCCCGGAATTCCGTATTTGCGCAGCGAAGGATAGGTGCTTTGCAAATCTACCTTCCGTCTGTTACCAGATCTTCCACTACTTGTCGCAGATAGAGACTCACCCTAGGCTCTATGCGGAAGCCAATGTGCATGGTTACGCTGTAGAGGGTGTCGGGAATCAGGGTCTCGCAGTTGTACTCCAGCGTGTCAGGAGTGTCAACAAACTCCATGTTGATAAGCCAGTAATGGTCAGCACGTTTCGGCTGCTTGTTGATGATGGAGTAGAGCAACTTGTCATCTACGGCACCTTCCTTGTTGGCGTGGTTCACATAAACCAGGTTGGAAGCGTACTTAGGGATGCTCTCGTCGGCCTTGATGTCGGAGATAATCTGATAATAATCATCCAGCGGTTTGGTGCTGATATAATGGCGGCGTATCTTCATGGCTTTCACCCACACGTACATCATCAGGAACAGGATTCCGCCAATGAGCATCGTACACCATCCACCTGCAAGAAACTTTGACAGATTGGCAGTCAGGAAGATGGCTTCGATGATGCAGTATGCGCCCATAAACAGCATCGTGAAAATCCGTGCCACACCCTTGCTGTGCAGGTAGAAACCGAGCAGCAGGGTAGTCATCAGCATGGTGATGGTGATGGCGAGTCCGTAGGCTGCCTCCATGTGCGAGGAGTCGCGGAAGAGCAGGATGATGAGAACCACGCCGATGTACATGGCGAGGTTGATCATCGGGATATAGAGCTGCCCCTTAACATGGGTAGGATGCTTGATTCGCATGCGCGGCCAGAAGTGCAGGTTCATGGCTTCGCTCAATATGGAGAAGGTTCCGCTGATGAGTGCCTGGCTCGCAACGATAGCCGCACCTGTGGCCATGATGATGGCGAAGAAGAGCATGCTCTGCGGCATGATGGCAAAGAACGGATTCGCTGCCAGTGCCGTATCAGCATGATTCAGCACCCATGCTCCCTGTCCCAGATAGTTGAGAATGAGCATGGTCTTTACGAAGCCCCAGCTGATGGCGATGTTCTTTCTGCCGCAATGTCCCAGGTCGGAATAGAGAGCCTCAGCACCGGTAGTACAGAGAAATACGGCACCCAGAATCAGAAACCATTCAGGCGATTTTGCCAGCAGCATGGCTGCATAATAGGGGTTGAAAGCCTTCAGTATCAATGGGTAAGACGTGATGCTGAAAGCTCCCACCACGCCCAGCAGCAGGAACCATAGCAGCATAAATACGCCAAACGATTTGCCAATACTCTCTGTGCCAAACCGCTGCACGAAGAAGATGATGGTGATGATGCCCAGGGTGATGGGGATAACTGGCAGGTTGGGACTGATGCTTTCGAGTCCTTCGATGGCTGTGGTCACGGTGATGGCAGGGGTGATGATTCCGTCTGCCAGCAGGGTGCTTGCGCCAATGATGGCCAGTAGGTAAATCCACTTGTACTTGAGTCGGCGCAGCAAGGCATAGAGGGCGAGGATGCCTCCCTCGCCATTGTTGTCGGCACGCAGCGCCACGCATACATATTTGATGGTGGTCTGGAGGGTGAGTGTCCAGATGATGCATGACAGTGCGCCCAGGATGGTGCTCTCGCTGATGCTTTCACCCGTATGCAGGATAGCCTTCATCACATAGAGAGGTGATGTTCCGATGTCTCCGAATACAATGCCTAATGTAACGAGCAATCCCAGGAAGCCTACTCTGTGATGGTTGCAGGCTGCTGAACTTTCTGCTTTTTCTTTCATTTTTCTTCTCTTATTTAAATTAAATATTATCCTTTTTGGGACATGAAAATGTCCTTTGTGATTATAAATTTGCGTGCAAAGGTATAAACATAAGAGGTAAGATAGAATTTGTTTAACAAGATTTATCGGATTTAACCTTTATTCTTTGAAGATATGAAGAGACGAATAAAGGCGAATGCCGATAAGACTACTCCCGAGAAACTTCTGAACTTTGCGAAACTTGAATAATTAATAAAGGCGGGGAGCTTGTGAAAGCGCCTCGCCTTTTGCGTATGTTTTGTAAGTTTCTTTTCAAGTGACTGTTGTAAAGAAAACAGTTATTCAATGATGTGGTTGATGACCATTCCTGCGATAGCCATTCCGAAGGTTGCGGTGATGTGGCAGAGCGAACCGTTGATCTGTGCCTTAGTAGAGCACCATTCGTGTTCTACCAGTTGCTGGTCGCCCGGAGCATCATATACGGCAGTATCGGTACCCCTCTCTCCGCTAATGAGTTTGGCTTTCGGGCATAGGCATCCGCCTGTGCCGCAGGCTTTGTTCACCCCCTGGTTCTGCATCGGTTTTTCTTCACTGTATACGCACTGGAATTTTCGTAGTGGGAAGGTTTTGTTCTTCTTGAATTTCTTTCGTAGTGCTCTTGCCAGCGGGTCTCCATCCACCTTCCAGAATTCAGATTTTCTTACCTTGAATGGGTCGGTGCGCAGGGCAGCTCCCATAGAAGATATAAAGGTGATTTCCTTAGGCAGGGCAGTGGCACGCAGAATGAGGTCAGCCTTATCCTTGAGCGAGTCGATGGCATCGATGATGAAGTCGTATTGCTCCATGTGGAATTCATCGGCAGTATCTGCCTGATATATTTTCTGATAGGCTGTGATGTTGGCATCGGGGTTGATTTCGAGCAGTCGGTTGCGCAGCGCCTCTACCTTCACTTCGCCTAAGGTTCGGCTTGTAGCCATCAGCTGGCGGTTGCAGTTGGTTACGCATACCCTGTCGCTGTCTACGATTGTGATGTTTCTCACGCCGCTTCTCAGGAGTCCTTCAGCGCACCATGATCCTACTCCTCCGATACCGAAGATGAGCACTCTTGCCTTCTGAATTTTCTCAAGATTATCCTTTCCCAGGAGCAGTTCGGTGCGTCGCTGCATTCCCCGCTCCATTGTCGTTATTTTATTCTCCATTTTATTGTTTGTAAAGAATTCTAATGTATATATCTGATGCAAAGTTAGTGAATAAAATCCGATGTCGGCTGATATGAATAAATGTTTATAATTCTTTAACTCATTTTTTTATCCCATGCAGCTCGTTACTCCGAGCGTAGTAGCGATAGCGGTCAGAATGCTGATGGCTATCTGCAGAATTGTTTTCCAGGTGTTCGTTTTCATTTTTTTGAATGTTGAATGTTGAGTGTTGAATGTTGGCTTTTTGTGGGCGGATAGGCTGGGGCTAGGGGCTAGCAACCTAGCCAGTCTATCCTTGGGCTATTCAAGGCCGTCGCCAGTATCGTCCTTGCCGGTAGTGCCGCCGCTTGATTCTGAGCCTTGGCCGTCGCTGCCCGTGCCACCGGTGGTTCCTGAGCCGCCCTGGGTAGAACCGCCGCCGGAAGTACCGGTGTTATCGGTGCCGGTGAAGGCGCCATACTCTTCAATCTTGCACTTCTTTCTGAGCTCGGAGTTGCTCCAGGTTTTGGTGTTGCGTACAATCAGGTGAACGCCCTCTACGCTGGCAGCGGTTACTTTGTCGCGGGTGTCTTCCGCTTTTGAACTCATGCCGATGGAGAAGAGGCCGAGACCTGAGAGGCGGACGCTCTTGCCGTCGAGAATCAACTCCTGCAAGTGGTCGAGAGCATCCATCAGTACACCGTGGATGGTGCCTCGGCTGTATGGCGATCCGTGGTCGGCGATGTGAGAAACGAAGCCTTCGAAATCTACTTCGCGGTCGGTTACTGAGGTGGCATACCACTTTTTCTTACCTGCGTTTTCTCCACTCTGTGGTGTACGCTGAATCTTACGATACTTCAATGTTCCTTTCTGTTCCATGTTCTTTTAGTGTTTAATGTTCTTTTTTAGTGTTTATGTTTAGGGTGTGTGGGAAGCCGCCGCCATCTTTTGTCCGGAGCTTGATGAGGCTTTTCCTAATCACGATGCAAAGATACGCATTTTTTCTGTAACTGCCAAATTTCAGGTTGCAGATAAGGGCTGTTTTCAGCAAAGGGGGATGGAGGGAGGAAGAGAAGGGAGGGGGACC
>ENA-OQDW01000063-OQDW01000063.1-human-gut-metagenome-genome-assembly--contig:-NODE-63-length-39548-cov-3.121991_pt1 | contig 39548 bp, 43 predicted proteins | sample MGYA00242784_ERZ504613 | MGnify/ENA primary metagenome ERZ504613 (study PRJEB26092, sample SAMD00036330) | human gut metagenome | host: Homo sapiens | study: EMG produced TPA metagenomics assembly of...
TGCCGCACACACTTGGCCGGCGGCTATATTTTATTACGAGCGAAGCGAGTAACAAAGCAAAGCCAATTGGCCCCACGAGATCAAAGAGATGCAATCGGCTTGCCGTACACACTTGGTCGGCGGCTATTTTTTATCAGGCAAACAGTGGCGGCGATTTGCAGAGCTGCACGCGGCTTACAAAGAAACAAGGGGCTCTGCGCAAATCTTTTCCGCTTATTCCGCGTTTTTCCTGCACCAGAATCCGTGCGCGTCATAGTATGGTATTGAAGTTTTTACAAAATTTCAATCTATTCATAGGAGGAAACACTATGGCGGACAACAGATCCTGCTGCAACACTGCGGATGTCGTCAGCGGCGGCATTCGTGAGGCTGTATGCATCGATACCAACCGCGTATACGATTCGTGTGCGGACAAAGACTGCTTGGCCGATATGCGCGTCTATTTTACAGACCGGGCGCAGTGCATCATCGACAATGCAACTTCCGTTCGCTGCCGTTCGTGTAAGATTATCAACTGCTTTATCGACGTGGAGGCGGTTCCCTTCAACCGCGGTTACTACTCCGTTGATATTACCTTCTTCTTCAAGGTATATCTTGACGCCTATACCACGCCGATGAATCCCCCCTGCACCGTAGAGGGCCTGACTTCCTTCTCAAAGAAGTGTATTCTTTTCGGGAGCGAAGGCAATGTACGTATTTTCTCGTCGGAATATTCCTCAGACGAGGCAGACGAACAATTCCTTCCCACCAGTACAAACCCGAGGGCAAAAGTCCAATGTGTCGATCCGATCTGCCTGGATGCAAAGCTTTGCCGCCCGTGCGATTGCTGCGAGTGCGAGGGCTGCTGCTCTGCACCGAAGTGCATCTGCCGGTCGTTCGACGGCGACTTCAGCGTTGCCTCTCCAGAAAAGGCGGTGCGCGTCACGCTTGGCCTGTTTACCATCGTGCAGCTTGAGCGCGATGTCCAAATGCTGATTCCGGCCTATGATTTCTGTGTGCCGGAGAAGGAGTGCTGCCACGATATGGAGAATGATCCGTGCGATGCGTTTAAGCAAATCCGCTTCCCAGTCAACGAGTTTTTCCCGCCCTCGTCAAGTGCGAGCCAACAAAAGGGCGACAATTGCGGCTGTTCCGGCAGAGAGCGCGAGAATAACTGTGGCTGCGGCTGCCAACGCTGACCGCTTCGCAATTGCTTCGTAGAAAACAGCCGCCTTGGCTTCAGAACGAAAAATCAGCCGCCCAACTGGGCGGTGGATGGATTGACAGGCTGTCAAAAGAAGCATATCGCTATCTGCACAGCTGCCGCTTGCAAAAGGAAGTGGCAGCTGTGCCCCTTTTTCTAAAAGACGGTTCGTGTTTATGAATAAGAAGGCATAACGCCGCCAATAGGCTTAAGGCGCAGCCGGCTGCGGCGTTCCCTGGTTCGTCCGGCGAAGGCCTTGCAGAGATTTCATTCCATGCCGGGTCACTGGCAAGACAGACGATGCCAATTTTCCGGCAGGAAAGCAGGGGAGAATCTCGCACCAGTAGCGAGCTATGGCGTTGAAAGCCGCCGTGAAACTGCATTCTGTTCGGCGGGCGCTTTCCAGAGCCGACTAGGCAAAGGAGCCGGCCTCCATTACAAGGCTGCGGCATGGGAGATATCAAAACGAAAATAGGCGTTATCTCCATACCAGAGAGGGAAGTTGGTGCCCCAAACATTATTGTGCAGAAGATAAGCAATTCCGTTTTGGGCAACATCCTCAAACTGGTTGTCAAACCGCAGGATTTTACCCTTGCCCAGACCGATCAGGGCCGCATGATGGTTTGTAAAGCAGTATGGGCCGAAATGCATATCCCACACGGCGGAAAGATTGCGGTTTCCGTTTTTTACCACGGCCATTGGGTCGATTTCCGCGCCGATTTTTGTATAACGGATTTCCTCTTGTGTGCAAGCAGGATACAGCCGGAATACCGTGCTTTCTGTTAAGCGGCTGGCCGGTTTGTCAATCCAGATTAGCTCGATTTTTAACCCATCTGTGCCTAGCGTATAGACCAGCTGGACCATATCCGCTGCTCCGAGCTCGCTGTGGCACGCTGGCGCAATGTCCAGATACACACAGATGCGCAACCCGGTTTGCAATGCTTGCACGCACCCTCGGCAAAAGCGGTAGGGGGTGCGGCCCTGTGGATATTTGGCATCTACATATTTTAACAGCGGCCTTGCAAAATCCGCAACAGACCAGCTGGCAGTCTTTTTGCGGTTGCGTGTATAATGCGTGAGCCAGAAATCGTAGTTCGCCTTGCCGTAGGAATAATATTCCACAGCAGGGCGGTTGTTTTCCCGGATGACCGCCCTGCCGCCGCAGAAAAGAGCGCCGATCCCGCCATACTCATTGATTCGGATCGACCAGCTACCAAATGCATAATCCACATTGCGTTGCAGAGTCTCCCCCGATACAGCGAGAAATTTCTGCGGCCTGAGCGCGATAAGTGCCTGTTCAGCGTCGCTTTTTAAATCAACGGGCAGTTTGATGAGCGCGCGATCCAGATAGGCGCGCTGCTCTTCCCAGCTTTTTTCCATGGCGCGGTAGGAACCGATATGATAAGCACCGCGGCGGCGCTGGCAAACCGTCAGCAAGTTTTGTGGGAAATCCCGCAGAGGGTGATGCAGCTCGACGGTATCCTTCCTACGGGCCTGTTCAAATCCGGACGGAGATAGTGCTCATAATCGGCAAAATAGGTTTTCACATCCAGGCCCCACGTATGTTCGGCAGCACAGAGTAAATTGTCTGCCAGCTGCTCATAGGCATCACTCTCCCGATTAAGCTGGCCCGTGGCCAGCCACTTGTTTTTCAATCGAATGAGCGTGCGGAGCCCGGCGGTTTTATAAGGGTCGGAGGCGGCTCCGTGAATCCAGGTATCCCCGATTTCTGCCGTGACCACAGGGAGCTGGTCTTTCACCCGCCAGATGATCTCTGCAAAGTCGTCAAGCCGCCCGGCAGTGACCTGTGCGCCAGGGTATTTTTGCTGGATCGATTCAAAGCGCGCGCGCACGGCCTTGGCGCCGGATGCGCCGTGGTTGTCGAGCGTGTGGTCGAAATAGAGCACGCTGCCGGTCAGCTCGCTTTCAAAAGCTCCGCCGTAATCGCCGGAATAAATGACGACAACTTCGCTTTCCCCTTGTTTCCACAGGAAACAAGGCGGCACCTCCGGCATGGCGGATGCACCGTTGACGCCGATATGCAGGAGTTTAATTCCGTGCTTTGCGAGCAAGGGAACAAGGCCGACCGTATGGCCGGGCACATCGGTCATTTTCGCGGCAATGGTTTTGCGGCCAGTGACATCGTCGATTTGATCGACGATGGAGAGGCCATAATCGAGCGTGTCGGCGTCAAGCAGTTCTGTGTGCGTTGTAAATGGCATGGCATGCGGTGCAATATTGCCGCTGCGCAGGCCTTGCAGAAGGGCTTGCCGGTTTTGCTCGCTTCCGTTTTTCAGCGCTTCCTTGAGCAGCCAGGAGCCTGTCGTCCAAACGAAACGTTTAGATCCGTCCGCATTGAGCTCATTGGCGATTGAAACGGCATTGGGGATGAATTCATCAAGGTATTTATGATAAATATGTTCCGCATAATCCGTGAACCCCAGATCAAGGTGGGTTTTTGAAACGACAATTACTTTCTGCATCCCGGTGCTCAGCCTTCCTTTACAATGCGCCGGCATTTCAGCCGGTGTTTTAAAATCTGTTTTGTTTTCAGCTTCAGCATAACATACCGTTTCATTCCATACAAGAGGAGAAAGAAAAAAATAGCCGGCAGCCAGCTATTCTTGTGGCAGCGTGTTTCCCTTTGGCAGGTATGGTTATGATAGACCTTGGTTTTGCGTTCCTTTTCGTTGGCACACATTGCATAAAACGCATACCGCCGCGAGCCAAACGGCTTGTGGCGGTATGCGAAGGGTATCAACTAGATAGGAGGTGAAAAGAGAAGAGCGAAATCAGATGCCCAGGGCGACTGCGGCGGATTTGCCTTCGATACGGGTGCGCAGCACGGTTTTGACTAGGTACTGGCTGGCGACCACATAGGCGTCCGCACGGTTTGTTTCGATTAGAGTACGGTAGGCGTTCGCAGCGCTGACGCTGTCCGCAAGGACAAGCTTGCCGCAGCCTGCCAGCCGCGCCCAATCCACAGCCTTTAGGGTTGTGGTGAGCTGCGCATTGTCGCCAAGGCCGATGCTGATCTTCCGGCCGTCGATCATCGCATTGACCGCATCTCCGGAAAGGTCGATATTCACGCCGCTGAGCAGGCTGCTGGAATGCAGGAAGCTATTCAGGCTGTCGTTGAGCGTGTTCGTACTGATGGTGCGGGCTAGGCGCGGCAGCAAATCGAGCATTGTGTTGAGCGGATTTGCCTGTAGCTCATCCACCAGCGTGACGATGGGGCTGACGATGGGCAGAAACAGCGCGTCGAGCTGCGCATTTTTGCTGACTTTGGCGGCAGCCTGGAAGCGGGCGGTATATTCCTGTGAGGAAAGCACACCTTTCAAGCCGAGAGATTCCAGCAGGGGAATGAGCTTTTCATAAGCGCCATATTTGTAGTCGCCGTTATCGGCCACAGAGTTTGGCAGATAAAGGATGTTGCTGATTACTAGAATGCCGTTGTGCAGAATATTTGCGATTGGGCGGAGCATGGCGGCCACAGCATGGGAGAAGCCTTCTGCATCACCGTTTTCAAATCCCCAGTCGCCGTTCTCAAACTGGATGGAGGAGAAGGCGGCAGTAGAATCATCTGTTTGCGCCGCAGCGATCAGCTTCTGTTTTGCGCCTGCGAAGGAATCCTCGCTGAGCCATCCGGCGATTTTAGACGGTGCAAGTTCACTTGCGAGAACCTCAGCAATATTTATGCCGCTCACACTGAGCTCCATCTTGGCAAGCATATCATAAAGAGAGAGCAGCGTGGACATGGAGGAGTTGCTCAGAATGCTATAGTTCTGATAGCCTTTGAGCGTGCCGTTTGCGCTGTAGGCAAGCGCCATTTGTAGCACGTCGCCAAGGAGACGATCTGTGTTTAGAATCGTGTATTCGATTGCCTTGCGTGCACAGGGGAATTTTGTGGCGTTGACCGTGGTGGGGTTGAAGGAAGCAATTTCCCCCTCAAATTGATTTTGGGACGGGATGAGCGGCTTAACGGGGTCATAGAGGGCGAGGATTGCCCGATATTTCTCCATGGCTTCTTTTGAGATTTTATCGGTAAGGTTGGCTGGAATCTTTTTGTATTCCGCCTGTGCTTGTTCAATCACGCCGTTGTTAACGGTGCTGAGATCTATGTTGGCAATGTATGCTTCAAATGAGCGGACGACCTCCATTTGTTCCATGGCGTCCAAGCATTTTTGATAGAGCTGTCTGGTTGTCAGATTGCTGTAGTTATAATTGTTCCCTTTGGAGTTGAGATAAATCTCATAGTAAGCGTAGATGGAGCCCAGGCTCTTATAAACCGCCAGAAGATATGCATCTTGAATTGCGTCATAGAGAGCAACGGCGGCAGCGGCCTGGTCGGTAGCTCCGGTTTCCAAAAAGGCGATGTAGCCTTCGCGCATCTGGATTGCCGTATTGAGTATGGAGGCATATTCAGGAGCAAAAGCGGCGGCCTGCTTCATTGCCGCGAAAGATTGATTGTATGTATGGTTTTTCTGGCGCTGCGTAAAGGAAACCTCGATCAGTTTTTTCGGGAGCCATTCGTTAAGGGCTGTGATGTATTCCGGGTCGCTTGCACCGCCCGGGAAGTTGTTCGCGTTCGGCGCGCTGCCGGCGGAAGCTGGCGGCTGCTCTGTGAAGGGGTTTGCCGCAAGCGCGTAATTGCCCATCATTTTGATCAGGTCGGTCAGCTTCCCGCCAATTGTGGGGTTACCATAGCTCTCTGAGAAGGCGGAAATGCCATCCATATACTTCCGAGTGAGCGGATCGGCATTTTTATAATTTTGTAAATAGGCCTCAAAGAGAGGCTTTGCCGCGGGTTTTTTCGCAAAATCCGTGTTAGCGTTCAGCTTTTGCGTACCCTCAAAAGGAGTCATCAGTGGTTTCATGGCCTCGTATGCCTTTGTGCGCACCGTATGAGGCCCGATCAGATCATCCAACTTTTCATAGGCAGCCTTGTGCTGTTCCACATATGCTAGAGAAGGATTTTCTTCTTTGATCAAATAAGATTCCCGGCCATCAATTGCTGCCAGGAGCTTCAACGCATCCTCAACTGGGAAGGCGTCCTTTTCCTCTTGCGTCAGCGCCTTATAGGCGGAGAGGGCTTTTTCATAGAGGGCGAGCTTTGTGCGGTAGGCTCCAGTTTTGCTGCATCTGTGGGTGGAGCAGCATTGATGTTGGTTTTGTTTGCCAGCAGGGCCTGCACAGCTTCTGCCGCAGCCACAGAGGCCGCACTCTTTGCAGCCGGGGCTTGCGCGCTTTCGGTGCGGCCCTGCCCGGCTGCCTCCAACAGCGCGATAGGGTCTACACTGTTGCCTGCGGCAAATGCGGCCGTCAAGCAGGAGAGTAGGATCGTCAAGATCAGGAGAATGCTGATTGAAATTTTGATAGTTTTCATCGTTGGTAATGAGCACTCCTTTCAAAATGTGAGATCGGGTAAATGGTACACTCCTTTTCTTCCTCTTGGTGTAAAATCCATAAAAGTCTGTTTTTAAAATAATATAGGTCTGTTTTAAATACAAAACTTTTTAGGATGAATTCATCATATCATGTTAAAATTGATTTTTCAATGCGTAATTTTGCAAAAAATGTTGATTATATTTTAGGCACAATGTCTATTTTACATTTTTTTAAAATATATATGGTCTGTTTTATGATCTAAATAGGTTTGCTTTTCTGTTTGACAAAGACATCAAAAATGATTATGATAAACAAAACAGACCTCTATCATTCCGCCCAGCGGGAGGAGACTTGCAATGACACAGGAAGAGCGTACGCGGATCAGCAGGGAGCTGATTTTGGAAGGCGCCATCCGGGAGTTTAGCCGGCATGGCTATGCGGATGCGTCAATCAACCGAATTTGTACGGAAAATGAGATTTCAAAGGGCCGCCTCTTTCACCATTTTCAAAATAAAGAGGATATTTTTTTTGCCGCTGTTCAATTGTGCTACGATGGATGGTAGTCTATATGGAGGCGTATGCACCGGACCCTTCCAAGTCGCTGTCGCAAAATTTTCATGATTATTTTCAGCATCGCCAGCAGTATTTTACAGAGCATCCGTACCGTCCGCTTCTGATGGGTTCCCCTTCTGTACGCAGGCCGTCGGAATTTTTTCAGGCAAAGATGGGGCAAGTCCGTGAGCGGTTCGAGCAGGATAATTTAAGAAAATTGCAGGAGATTTTAGAACACAGCGCCCAAAGTGTTGTGCCAATGGATCAAGGCCTAGCTTTGCGGGCGTTCCACATTGCCAGCTATTTTATCCACCTGCATGTAGGCTATCCGAATTGGGATCCGGAAAAGGACATGACGTCGGTGGCCGAGCATAGTCTGGCTGTGTTTGATCAAGTGGTGCACATGCTGCTTTACGGGATTCTTCCACGGCAGAACGGGGAGTCTATGCCGGAAAACGGGGCGTCCATCTACCGCTGTTTATCAAACTTGAATGCATATGACAGCTCCGCTGAAGGGCTTATATCCGGCGGAGCAGAGGAGGGCTAAAAATATGACAGAGACACTGGAGCGGGTGAAGGATGCGCTGCATAAGCATCATTCTACCTGTGTGCTCCTGACAGCGGATGGGCGAGTTTTAGAATCCTCCCTCTCCGGCGTTTCACCGCTGACCGAATGGCTGCGAAAGGATCCGGAATTGCTGCGCGGCGCATCCATTGCGGATCGCGTGATAGGCAAGGCGGCGGCGCTTTTGATGCTCTACGCAGGCGTGAAGGAAGTGTATGCGGATGTCATCAGCGAGCATGCGGCGGTATGTCTTGGTGAACGGTGCGTTCCCTTTCACGAAGGGGAACGTGTGCCATACATCGTCAATCGAACGCACACTGGTATGTGCCCGATGGAAAAGCTTTGCCTGGATACGAACCTGCCCCGCGAGGGCTATGAGCGCATCCTGAGAAAGCAGGAAGAAATGGCGCGTCAGAAAGCGGAACGGCGTTGACGGGATGGGCCGGTTCTGCTATAATAAAACATCAGAAATACCGCTCAGAAGAGCGGCAGCCCGGCAGAAGCAGGGGCGAACAATCAAACGGAACGATCGCTGCAAATGAAAAGCGCCAACCAGGCCGTGACCCTCGCAGAAGCGGAGGGAGCCTGATTGGCGCTTTTTTGCTCGCTTATCGTATGAAAGGAAGATGTGACAAATGAAGCAATCCCATACCAAGAATTTGGTGCTAACCGCCTTCTGCATCGCCCTATGCATTGTGCTTCCAATGGCATTCCATGCAATCGGAGCGGGTGCTACCTTCCTGCCGATGCACATTCCTGTGCTGCTGTGCGGTTTGCTGTGCGGCTGGCCATTTGGAGCGGCCTGCGGCTTGATTGGCCCGCTGCTTTCCTCCCTGCTGACGGGAATGCCGCCTGCTTCCCAACCCTGCCAGCCATGATGCTGGAACTATGCGCATATGGCGTGTTGACCGGGCTGTTTTACCGAAAGCTGAGGGGAAACCTCTATCTCTCCCTGATTGGCGCGATGCTGGGGGGGCGCGCGGTATCCGGCATTGCAAACGCTGTGCTGCTCGGCATTGCAGGCAAGCCCTATGGATTTACCGTTTTTTTAACCTCAGCGTTCGTCACGGCTTTGCCTGGCATTGTGATCCAACTTGTGGCGGTTCCCCTTCTGGTAGCGGCGCTGCAAAAGGCGGGATTGGTGCAGCGGCCGCGGAGAGTGTGCATGGCTGAGGATGCTTGATTCTCCCTAAACTGACCGGGCGGTGTGGGCTTTCCCACACGCCCGGTTTTGACTTGTTCCATTTTATGGCGAAGCGGGGCGGGTAACGAACCAAAGCCGACCGTGATTACACGGCTCAAAGGGATGCGCACCGCTCACGGGAAGCAGAAGTCCACTGGCTAGGCGCTGGCCTTTATTTCCAGGAGAAAGAGATGAGATTCCCTTCCACTTGGATGGAAGAGGTGAGCGGGCAAACCTGCTGGCGGAAGGCTTTTACAAATGCATCCCGCATGGCGGGATCTTCAAAAATAAGCTGCCCATCAAGCGTAAGTTGGGCTGGCTTGTAAAGGGTGCCTAACTGAAAGCCCGTCATCCACCAATGCGGCTGAAGCCCGCGGGTGAAGAGGATTTGATCGCCTCTGCGCAGCGTCATTGCCATCTGCGGCAGTTCGCTATTCTCTGCGCAGTCATAAAATTCGATCAATCGGTTGGTTGGTTTGTGATATATTCCGATTTCACCGCCGTTGGTGATGGCGTAGTTCCCTTTCCAGAGCTGAACCATCCAGTCCATCTCCCCATATTGGAATTTGATGCGGACGGTGTCGTAATCCATCAAGACGAGCGGAGATAACGTGTCATACAAGCGGCAGAAACCAAACTGCCTCTGCCAGGCTTCTGTTGCGCCGATTACAAGATACTGCCCGGCATCGTAATCAAAGCCGATGGCAAACATACCGGCGCCGTCTTTGCCGTAGACGAGGCCGGTCGCTTCGTCGTAATAAACGCCGGAGGATACATGCACGCTTGTGCCGTCATCCTTTATATAATCTCCGAGGAACTCATAAACACCGGGGTAGGGCGTGCTGCCCAGCGTGATATCGATTTGGTGGATGCCGTCGCCTACTGCGCCTATCAGGCCCTTGATAATATCGATGGTGCTGCTGCCCTTTTGACCGTCCAGCAGAGCGGCGGCCAAGGAGACGGCCTGCTCCTGCGGCATCGGCAGCCGCTCAATGGCAGTGATTACAGCGTCGCGATCCGCCCTGCCGGTCAGGATTTGGGTGAGCACAGCGGTCAAAACGCTGCGCACAAATTCTGCCGAGGCGGGCGTAAAGGTGGGCAGCTCTTGTCCCCCTTCTGTTTGTGCGGGCGGGCTGGAGGCTTCCTGTGCAACGGCTTTCGGGCCGGATGGAGTTGCTGTTGCAGATGTGGTATCCGCTGCCGCTGCTTTCACCGGGGAGGCGACGCTGGCCTTAGGCGCCTGCTTTGGATTTGCTGCCTCAGGTGCAGCGGGGGTGTGCTTGGCGGTTTGCCCTGCCAGTGAAGCGGCCTGTGACGGGGCCGCTGCCTGCTGTGGCAATACGGCTGCGTCCTCCATGCTGTGGACAGGCGCTGCGACGCTCGGCGGAACAGCCGCTCCGGTGGAGAGCAGCACACAGGCTAGCAGCGTTGCCAGGCAGGAGGTAAGAATAGAATAACGGCTGCCTGATCGATTCATAGAAATCATCCATCCTTTCAACTTCCCTTATTTAATCAAAAAAGTTGGCGATGAGCGTCTTTTCTTCATGATTTTATCATGGTTACGGAAAGATTGTCAAATTTTTTGCTCTTCAAAAATAAAATGTTGTTGACTTTTTAGTGTATTACGCATATAATACGCATAAAGGCGGTGATCGAATGCGGGTTTTTTCAGATTTGATCCTGAATACGCGAGATCCGGTGTATTTACAGCTGGTGCGGTATGTGCATCTACAAATTTGCGCGGTGTGCTGCGGGACGGGGATGCCCTGCCCTCCGGCGCGAGTTAGCAGTTCTGCTCGGCATTAATCCCAACACGGCTCAAAAGGCCTACAAAGCCTTAGAAGAGGAGGGGATAATGCATACGGATGGCAACGCGGGCAGCGTGATTTCCGTAACGCCTGAGATGCGTGCCGAGCTGTTGGAAACACTCAAGGAAGAAGCCGTGCAAACATTTTTATCCAACGTGAAAGCATTGGGCCTCTCTTTTCAACAGTCCATCGCACTGCTGACTGAGAAATGGGAGGAGTAGCTTCTTTTTTTGCCACTTATGTATTAGGCGTATAGTACACAAGAAACGGTTAGGATGGCGGAAGAAAATGGGCGTTTGCAGCTTGAGAAGGAGAAAGGGTGATCATATCCAGATGGATAATCGAAAAAAAACCTTGCGGTTGGCAGCTTATTATTTTACACAAATCAGTAGGCTGTTGTTAGCAATTTTTATTTTGCTCATAGCGGCCGATCTGATTTTGATTGGCAGCATGTTTATACGCCGGTGCCAAATACAAGATCCGGTCAGTTTCCAAACGATTGTCAGTGTTGCGGCCGCACCGATTATTTTCTATGCGGCATACGGAGCCCTTGTTGCAGGGATGCTGTTTTATTTTTTGCGCTATTTCATGGATGGTAAGGGCGTTTATACCCTGCGCAGCCTTCCGATGGGGGCGTCGGGCCTCCTGTGGAGCATGTTTATCGCCATGCTTTCGGCCATGATTTTGCTTTGGGCGGCGCAGCTTTTGGCGATTTATTTGGGGTATGGGTTATACCGCATGGAGGTGCTGCTTTATAACCTGCCGGGCAACGTAGATGGGATGAGCAGGATAGGGTTTTCTGTTATTGTGCCGGATCGAGAGTGGCTGCCTCCGGCAAATGATCTATATCTCGCCTTTATCCGAACCCCGTTTTTACAGCTGTTTTATCCGCGTCACCCTGTTTTTTTGGCGCTTGCGGCGTTCATGGTGGTTTTGCCGCCTATTTCAGGGGCTTACTCGGTGCTTGCCTTGTGTGAGCGGCGGGCGCGGGCGCTGCTGCCGGTTCTATTTTGCTGGGGCGCTTTTCTCATCGGCTGGTGGAAGGGCAGGCGGCGTTGCAGCATCAAGGTTATGAACAGCTTTTCGCAATAGGTATATCCCTTGTTTTGACGCTGCTTGGCATGCTTTTGATGCTTGGGCTGGCATGGCGGCGCGCTGGCAGAAGCAGGCTGGGATAAGGTTGAAAGATTAATTTTGGCTGCGCCAAAGCCGTGCAAAGCCGCGGCCTGGCGCAGGGAAGGAATGAACATGAAAATGAAAAAGCGTACGGCGATTTGGGCCGGACTGGTTGCCACGGCTATGTGTGTAATCTTTGCCAGCAGCGGCTTTCTATTTCTCCAGCGCAATCAGGAAGGTTCATCTTTGCAGACCAGAAGGGGGACGCCTCGGTGCTGGCACGCATTCGTGTGACAGGTGTACTGAAAGATTCCTTCCATCGCGTATCCTTTTCCTCTCATGGGATGAATTTTGAACATCGCGCGTTGCGGCAGACAATGTTTCAGGACTTATTTAGGGCGAAAGACTGGCATCCGGTATGCTATTATTTTGAGCCGCTGCCCGAAGCAAACGTGACGCGGGAAAAATCTGTTGTCGATAAGGCATGGCGCTACAATCCAGATGGCTCTGCTACCTCTACTGAGCAGCAGACGATCCTTACAGAAACTGCCGATGCCTTTCTGCTTTGCCTAACAGGGAATGCTATGCCCGCCGGCTATCATTCCTATCGTGTAAAAACACAGGTAAGCTATCATCGGGAGGTTTCCATGCAGTATGTACTGCTGGATGGGAAAAAGGAAACAGGCACTAATCCATCGATTCCGGTTGGAAGCGTGCTCGAGGTATCTTCGCACAATCTGGTGCAGATGAACAACCGATGGTATGCGATTACGGCAACGGATGCCGATTGCCGCGGCACAGGGGGGATCTATGACGTGACTGACTTTGTGAACCTGCCGCTGTCGGGTGAGGAATCACCCGCGATGGTGGAGCAGGAAAACCTGTATCCTATCGAGCTGGACGGAGGAAAAAATGAGATTCTCTCTATGGAATCATGCGGAGAGAACCTGGCGGTTTTCATATCTGTGAATGGCCGAATGACCATGCGCATTGTCAACCCGCAAACATGGGAAACAGAACATATCGTGGCGCTGCTTGGTTGGGGGGAACCGATGCCGCCCGGCGGCTTTTTTGCAAAAGGGGAATATGCCGTGCTCGTCCGTTTTTTAGAACCGGAAGTGCAGGCGGATGTGGAATCCTCGGGTGAAAATACAACGCTGCGGCAGATCGATATCGTCAATCTGGAAAGCGGCGCAGTCGTCAAGCAGTTTCAGGATAGCTCTCCTCTCGCCCAGATGGGTGTGATGGATGCTCTGTATATCGATGATACGCTTTACCTGATCTCCTTCATGACTCCACCGGATAACCCTGCGGGGAAGGCGCAGAATCAGCAGCCTTCCGGTTGGACGGTAGACTTGCCCGTTCTTTCGGTATACCGGGAGGGGGAGCAAATTTTTGCATGCATGATTCAATCCGGCCAACAGGAGGATGCACGCGTCAAAGCGCCGGAGGCAAGGCGCTATAGCGAGCTGTATTTACAGCCGGCAGAAGGAGGAAGGTAAGAGATGCAACAGAGAAATAAAATGATCCGGCTGGCCACTCATCACTTTTTTCAAATGGGCAAATTTTTGTTTCCCCTGTATGCGCTGCTGCTGACGGGCGAAGTGCTCGTGTCCAGCCGGATGTTCGTGCAGTCGTGCAGAATGGGGGCTTTGCTAAGCTTTCAGGCGATTTGGTGGAAGCCCATTCTGCCCGTAATGTTTTATGTGGCGTACGCTGTTGCCTTTTCGGCATTCTGCTCTATTTTATGCGGTTTACGATGGGCGGCACGAAAGGCGTTTACACCCTGCGGAGCCTTCCAACGGGCGCAGAAGGCCTGGCTGGGAGCATGCTCCTGGCGGTGCTTTGGGCGTTCCTGCTGCTTTGGGCGGTGCAGATTGTGGCGGTGTATGTAAGCTACGGAGTGTATCACTGGGAAACGGCGCTCTACAACCTGCCGGGTGCGAGGGTGGGAACAGCAAGCTGGGTTTTTCGGTGCTGCTGCCGGATTCCCCTTGGGCCCCTCCGGCAAATGATTTGTATCTCACTTTTGTGCGCACGCCGTTTCTGCAAATGTTTTATCCGCGCCATCTGTTTTTGTGCTGCTGTCGGCTTCTTTCCTCCTGCTGCCTGTTGCCTCTTGTGTTTATCTCGCCCTTTCATTTTATGGGCGGCGCTGGTGGGCGGCCATACCGGCTGCCGCCGCCTGGGCGAGCCTCTTCGCCGCAACCTCAATGGGGGAAAGCAGCTGGGGCAGTGGGATATCAGCGCTTGTATCTTTTTGGCGTTTGAGGTTGCCTATATGGCGGCCTGTACCGTGTGGATGCTTGGGATGGCTTACCGGCTCTGCCGGAAAAGCCTTTTGGATTAAGATGGAGGGATCGAAATGACGCATCGAAGAAGATCGCTTCGGATGGCGGCGCTGGTCGGCATTCTTACGGTGATCGCAGCGGTATTTGTGTGCAGCGGCGCGGTTTTGTTTGCCCAGAGCGATCACGAGGGCTTTGCGTTTGTGGAGCAGGAGGGCGATGCATCTGTGCTGGAGGATATCCGGATCACAGGGGTGCTAACGGATTCCTTTCAACGCATATCCTTTGCCTCCCAAGGGCGGGAGCTGACGCAACGGATTTTACCCCAGGCGCTTATGGACGAAGTAAGGGAAAAAAGCCATGTGGTGGGCTATGATTATGAGCCGCTGCCCGGCACAGAAACAAAGGTTCAATTTTACAATGCGGGGGAGGAGATCAAAAACCCGGATGGCTCCGTGAATCAAGCCGACACCTCGACGATAAGCGAAACGGCGGATCAGTTTACCCTTTTCCTGGAAGATGGATTTCATTCTGATTTCCGTATTCAGACACAGATCGTTTACCATAAAACATTAATGCAATTATATTACGCGGATCAGAATGGAAAGAAAGGGTTGATGTCAAGGTCGGGAGGGTTTCAGCCTTGGGATACGGTGCAGCTGGACGGCATCCGTTACACGGTGACGCTGACGGACGAAAACTGCCGCGGGACAGGTGGAATTTATGATATGACAGATGTGCCCGACTCTTCTTCAGGGGAAGCTGTAACCATTCATAAGAAGAATCTTTTCCCCATTGATTTGCAGAATGGAAAGGTCGAGATCGTTTCATTGGAGGCCTGCGGGGAGCAACTGGCGCTGTTCCTTCGGCAGGAGGGCAAGCTGACGGTTCAACTGATCGATCCGCGTACCTGGCAAGCGACGCACACCATTTCCATACCGGGCTGGGAGGAATACACGTTTTACACGGTAAAGGAGAATATAATGTTGCTGGCGGACATGCACACTAGTGGAGAAGAGGTAATCTGTGAGGCGATTGCGGTTGATCTGGTGGAGGGAGCGATCGTAGAGCAAGTGGAGGATACGGTTTCTCGAGGCGAGGCAGGCGATTTCTGTACCGGCTTTGCGACCTCCATTATGCTGGAGGAACGCTCTACCTTTTCACGCTGATGGAGCAGCCAAAGTTCACGCAATCGAGCGGGCCGGTGCCGCGCCCCTATTTGATTGCCTATCAGGATGGGCAAAAGGTGTTTTCCTGCGCGATCCAATCCGGCCAGCAAGAGGATTTGCGATGTGAAACGCCGAATATCAGGCGATATGAAGCGCTGCAATTACAGAAAGGGGGAGAACAGGTTGATTCAGATTGAAGGGCTTTGCAAGCAATTCCCGGGCACGCATGCCTGGGCACTCGATGGAATCCATTTACAGGTTGAGGAGGGTGAAGTTGTTGGGCTCCTCGGTGAAAACGCAGCGGGCAAAACCACGCTTTTAAAAATTGTGGCGGGCCTGATGGAGCCAACGCGGGGAAAGGTGACGATTGACGCAACGCCCTCGCTCAAGGCGGCAGGCCAAGTTGCTTTTATGACAGAACAGGGCACGTTTTTTCCCTTTATGACGCCTGTGGAACATGCAGATTTTTTAGAGGATTACTACGACCGCTTCAACCGGGAGCGCTATTTGAAACTGCTCGAATATTTTGAATTGCCCAAAAGGAAAAAAGCACGCACTTTTTCCACCGGCAGAAGGCAAAGCTTGAAATTTCAATCGGCTTCTCCAAGGGATGCCGCTATCTACTCCTCGACGAGCCGTTTCTCGGCAACGACGTGTTTACACGGCGTGATTTTTTGCGGCTGATGGGCGACAGTCTCCTTGATGGGGAGACGATCTTGCTTGCAACGCACCTAATCAATGAGATCGATAATTTCATTGATCGCGCCGTCATTTTAAAAAACGGCAAAATAAAGCGCGATTGCCTGATTGATGAAATCCGTGCGGAGGGGAAAACACTGGAAGAGGTGATGCGTGAGGCCTGCGGCTATGACGAGGAACGTTACCGCAAGATTTTTGGAGGGGAGAACGCACAATAACCTGCATGAGGGACATGCGGGCTATCCAGGGGCGACGGTTGGCGGAAACATTCCGCTGGCCGCCGTTTTATCAGTATTAGCCGATTAATCGGACGGATTAAAAAAATTAAATCATTATATTCATATGGGATTGATATGAATTAAAAAGTGTGCTATACTGTGCCCATAATCCGTAAAAGAGGAGGAAGGCGCTCCATGAAAATATCAACAAAAGGCCGTTATGCCCTGCGTGTGATGATTGATATTGCCATTCATTCCAATGGGCGATGTGTTTCTATCAAGGAGATTGCAGGGCGGCAGGAAATCAGCGAGAAATATTTGGAACAGATTTTCACCGTGCTCAGCCGATCGGGATTGTTGCGCAGCACGCGCGGCGCGCAGGGGGGCTATACTCTCACTCGCGATCCGGAGGACTATACGGTGGGCATGATCCTGCGGGCGCTGGAAGGCGATCTGGCGCCGGTGGACTGCGTGGCGCAGGGCCAGTCGGGGTCAGGCCCTTGCCCGCGTGCGGAGCAGTGCGTCACATGGGAGGTTTGGGCGCAGATTCGCGATGCGGTTAACGGTGTGGTGGATCATATTACGCTCGCGGAGCTTGTGCGGCGCTATCGTGATAAGCTGGAATTGCAGCAGGAAGGAGCAGTTACAACATGAAAGATTCAGCAAAACGCTACGTTTATGCAGATAATGCGGCGACCACCGCCGTTTCTCCACAGGTGGTGGAGGCGATGCTCCCTTATCTGACAGAGCATTTTGGAAATCCTTCCAGCCTCTATATGTTGGGGCAGACGGCGCATAACGCTGTGGAAACCGCGCGCGGGCAGGTCGCGGCGCTTTTGGGCGCCCATCCGGAAGAAATCTATTTTACTTCCGGTGGCTCGGAGGCGGATAATTGGGCCATCCGCGGGCTGGCGGAGATGCAGGCGAAAAAGGGGAAGCGTCATATTGTCACCACAAAATTTGAGCATCACGCGGTGCTCCACACCGTCGAGCGGCTCCAAAGGGAAGGCTTTGAAGCAACGTTCCTCGATGTGCATGAGAACGGAATTGTACGCATCGAAGAGGTTGCCGCCGCCTGCGGGAGGATACCGCGCTCGTAACCATTATGTATGCTAATAATGAGATCGGCACCATCCAGCCGATTGCCGAGATTGGGGCGCTGTGCCGGGCCCGCGGCATTCCGTTCCATACGGATGCGGTGCAGGCTGCAGGCCATGTGCCGGTGGATGTCAAGGCGGAGCAGATTGACCTGCTCTCCCTATCCGGCATAAGCTCCATGCACCAAAGGGTGTAGGGGCGCTGTATTGCCGCAAGGGGCTGCGCTTCCCGAACCTCATTGACGGAGGGGCGCAGGAGCGCGGCCGTCGGGCCGGGACGGAAAACGTGGCCGGCATCGTGGCGCTTGGAAAGGCCGCCTCCCTGATGCGGGAGGGGATGGAGGAGCGCATGCGTTACGTTGCCTCCCTGCGCGATCGGCTGATTGACGGCGCGCTGAAGATTGAGCGTTCACGCCTCAACGGCGACCGGGAAAAACGGCTGCCCGGCAATGCAAGCTTTTGCTTTGAGGGCGTTGAGGGGGAAAGCTTGCTGCTTCTGCTCGATTTTCAGGGCATCAGCGGCTCATCGGGCTCGGCCTGTACGTCCGGTTCCCTGGACCCGAGCCATGTGTTGCTCTCAATTGGTTTGCCACATGAAATCGCACACGGTTCGTTGCGGCTGACACTCGATGAGAATCATACAGTGGAAGATGTGGACTATATATTAGAAAAGCTGCCGCCGGTTATCGACCGGCTGCGGGAAATGTCCCCGCTTTGGGAGCGTATTAAAAATGGCGAGATAAAGTGCTGATTCTTAGAAAGGATGGTTTGGCGTATGCAATATAGTGAAAAGGTCATCGAGCATTTTACACATCCGCACAATGTCGGCAAGCTGGAGGATGCGAACGGTGTCGGCGAAGTGGGCAATGCAAAATGCGGCGATATCATGAAAATGTATTTGAAGGTGAAAAACGGCGTGATTGAGGATGTTAAATTTAATACCTACGGATGCGCTTCCGCAATTGCGACCAGCTCCATCGCCACGGATATGATCAAGGGCCGGCCGCTTTCGGATGCGCTGAAGCTCACCAATCAGGCGGTTGTAGAGGCGCTGGACGGCCTGCCGGCGGTCAAGATTCACTGTTCCGTTTTAGCCGAGCAGGCGATCAAAGCCGCGATTGCGGATTATTATAGTAGCAGGGAATTGATCCAGAGCCGATTGTGGGCAAGCTGGAGGATCCGGAGGAGCACGAAGCCTGCCGCATTGAATGATTTGAAACTAGAAAACTGGAAAGGATGGCTTTTGATATGGCAAAGATCGCCCAAAACCTGTTGGAATTGATTGGAAATACTCCGCTTGTGCAGCTGAGCCGCTTTGCTCAAACGGAGGGGTTGAACGCCCGCATCCTTGCGAAGGTGGAGAGCTTTAACCCCTTGGGCAGCGTGAAAGACCGCGTGGGCTATGCCTTGATTGCAGATGCAGAGGAAAAGGGGTTGATCAACAGGGATACCCTGATTATTGAGCCGACCAGTGGCAACACAGGCATCGGCCTTGCCTATACCGCTGCGATTAAGGGTTATCGGCTTATCCTTACCATGCCGGAGAGCATGAGCCGGGAGCGTCGGAGCCTTTTAAAAGCGCTGGGCGCGGAGCTTGTGCTGACGCCAGCAGCGAAGGGGATGCAGGGCGCGATCGACAGGGCAAAGGAGCTTCGGGAGGAACATCCCAATTCCTATATTCCCGGCCAGTTTACTAACCCTGCTAACGCTGAAGCGCACAGGCGCACGACAGCGCAGGAAATTTTGCGCGATATGGATGGGAAGGTGGATTATTTCGTTTCCGCCATTGGTACAGGCGGCACGATTACCGCATCGGCGAGGTGCTCAAAGCGCATGATCCGGAAACGCGCGTTGTCGCCGTGGAGCCCGCCGCTTCGCCAGTGCTCTCCGGCGGAAAGCCGGGGCCGCATAAAATTCAGGGTATTGGCGCGGGCTTTGTGCCAGAGGTGCTCAATACGGAGATTTATGATGAAATTATTACGGTTGAAAATGACGACGCCTTTTCCGCCGCCCGCCTGGCCTCCCAAACGGAAGGCTTGTTGGTTGGAATCTCGTCGGGCGCAGCGCTGCATGCCGCAGAAGTGCTCGCCAAACGACCGGAGAATGCAGCAAGACAATCGTTGTGTTGTTGCCAGATACGGGGGAGCGTTACCTCTCCACAGAGCTGTTTGATCAGGATTAAAAGGGAGCGGATAAAAAGAACCCCGCACGGAATTTTCCGTGCGGGGTTCTTTGATTAGGATTTCAAATTTTACTGCCGCGCATCAGGCGGCGCGCGGTTCCCCGCCTTTACAGCGCATAGGTATATTCAAATCCCTCTACCCATTTGCTGTCGGAGAAGTTGCGCAGGCGAAGCACGACCTTGCTGTCGTAAACCTCCATTTGCCAGCCCATGCCGCGGTCAACAATATCGCCATACAGGCACTCTTCGCCAAAACCCGGAACGTTGATGTAGGTGACATTTCCCTCCTGTGCCAGGCCGTTTCCGTTTTCATAAACCCCCATGTGCAGGTGGCCAGAGAAATAGAACACTTTGGTGCCGCAATTTTTTAGGATGGAATCCAGCTGCTCTCCCTGCGGGCCAACATCGGAGCCCGGCCAGTGGGATACAAATTTGTCCTTCAGTTGGAAATGATTGAATACAAATGCGGGCTTGCCGCTTGCCGCCGCATCGGCCAGTTCGTTCTCAAGCCACCTTAGCTGCTCCTCTGAATGATAGGCTTGTATCTTGCTGTCCGCCTCCGTGGCCATGACGATCAGTTTATAGCCGTTGATCTCCTGGCTGAAATAGGCGTGTTCATGCTCATAGCCAAAAAAGGCGTTGTTATAATCCATAAAACGCTTATAATATTTTTCATATGCATCTGTTTTGCACAGCTCATGATTGCCAGGGGCAATCAGCACGTTATCTACAGTGAGATATTTGCGCATCAAGCCATATAGAAGCATGTATTCAATTTCCTGCGCGTTCATGGTGTTGTCGCCAACCATGACTAATGCATCAACCGGCGTTTCCGCACTCGAGAAATCCAGCATCGCCTGGCCATGGCCTTTGAAGCGGGCGGCGTTATTTCCCTCCATATGCCCATCTGAAATAATGCTCACATTTAAACGGATTTCATCCGGATTTTGTACCGTCATTTTGTTGACGGTAACGCCGCAAGGGAAAAAGATAAACAGCACCATAAATGCTGCCACCGCTCTCCGCAACAAGCCTAACAACAAACCTAACATAAAACTCCCTCCGATTCTTTGATAAATGTGTACAAATTGTAGTCTAAAAACAGATGAATTACAACATACAAATCAAAATTCATCATTTCACACAAGAGAACTTTGAAATATTTGTGCAAAATACTTTCAAAAGGGCCTGCCGCAAACATGCTTTGCAGCAGGCCCTTTGCATCATTTGGCTTTGTTTATCATTAGGCAATTAACGCGCTATCATACGGATGGCCATCGATATGCCATAGACGATATCGTTGTAACTTCCAAAATCGTAATAGGAGGGCGCGGCCACGCTATAGAGCAAAAGGGAAAATACGATGCCAATAATTATGAGTATCGTATTGGCAATAAAGCCAATCAGCGCCCATTTGCCGATGGCATGCGCACAGCGCGGCTTCTGATCCTTCCAAACAAGGTAGAGGATCAGGCCAACAATGGGGAAGAAGAAGGCGAGCACATGAAAGCCTGCGCTGGGGCGATCCTCCTGCTGTGGATAGGCTGCTGGCCATAGGGGTACTGATAGTATGGGGGGTGATAGGGTTGCTGTTGGCTTTGGTAGGGCTGCTGCGTGCCAGGGGGCGGTGCAGGCGAGGTAACGGTAGCGCCGCATCGCGCACAAACAACGGCATTGTCCGCCAGCGGAGCACCACAATTTCTGCAATACATAAATACGCTCCTTTTATTTTTCAATATCTGAATGATATGAAAGAAAATCTCTTCGCCTGTATCATAGCATGCGTCAAACGGAAATTCAACAGAATTTCTGTGGAACAAAACATTACTTGTTGAAAGTGGGCAATTTGCGGCGAAAGGAAGCGGCGCGTTACCATCTGCTGATTCCGCCGCGCTGTAGAGCGCCGATCAGCTTTTCCCGCAGTGGCGCGTAATCCGGCTCCAAGGTGTCGAGCAATTCCTTGATACGCTGCCGGTGCGTTGCGCCATCCACCGGACAGAGGCTTTTAACGACCGGAAGCTGTGTGCGCTTCACAAGGGATTCAATTTCTCGCTCCCTGGTAAAAATGAGCGGACGGATCATCGTTAGATCTTTGCGCGACAGGTAGGAAACGGGGGAAAAACACTCGATAGCCCCGCTGCCAAGCAAGTTCATCATCAGCGTTTCCGCCGCATCATCCATGTGGTGGCCGAGGGCGATTTTATTGCATCTGGCCGCCTTCGCTTCATCGTGCAGCATGCCGCGCCGCATCCGGGCGCACAGGCTGCACGGATTTTTTTCTTTACGCGTTTCAAAGATAATTTTGCCGAGCTCCGTGCGCCGCAGCCGGTAGGGGATTTCCAGCTCGCCGCACAGCTGCTCAATGGGGGAATAGTCTGTTTCAATCCCACCGAAGCAGGGGTCGAGCGTGACGGCTGTCAACTCGAAGCGGGCAGGATAAAAGCGGCGCAAAGCGCTCATGCCTGCGAGCAGGGCGACGCTGTCCTTCCCGCCGGATATGCCGATGGCGATGCGGTCCCCTTCTGCTATCATATGATAGCGATCTACGGCGCATCGCATCTGGCCGAGTAATTTTTGCATGACAGGGCTCCTTTCAAAGAAAGCGTGTGTGTCAGCGCATATCCGGTGAATCGCTACGTCTGGAGAGAACGTCGAGAGATACGCTGAAACCATCTGCAAGCCGGAGGAGAACGGAGAATGTGGACTTGCTTGCGCCGCTTCATACCGTTGATACTGACGGTGCATGCTGTGCATTTCTGAAGCCGTTATCATGAGCGCTAAGCCCTCGCAGATAGGAAGCGTTCGAAAGCGTTCCGTTCCGGCAATGCTGCGCTATTTTTTCTTCCACACCGTTTTTGCCTTTTTCTCCCGCTTTGGTTTCGGCGGGGCGGGCGGTTCTTCCGGCGGCGCCGCAACCTCGGTTAGCCCGCGCTGCGCGAGCCGCGTACCCACGATCTCACGCAGCAGGCAATAGAGCACCGAGCAGACCGGAACGCTCACAAGCATCCCCAACACGCCCCAAACGCTGCCGCCGATGGTCACGGCGAGAAGCACCCAAAGGCTCGGCAGGCCGACGGAGCTGCCCACCACCCGTGGATAGATCAGATCGCCTTCCATCTGCTGGAGGACGATGATGAAAATGACAAACCAGACCGCTTGCATGGGAGAGTCCATCAAAATGAGAAACGCGCCGATCGCTGTGCCGATAAACGCGCCGAAAATCGGGATTAGGGCGGTGAAACCAACGAGCACGGAAATCATCGGCGCATAAGGCATGCGGAAGATTACCATGCCGATGAAGCAGAGAATGCCGATGATCACGGATTCCATGCATTGCCCGGTTACAAAGCGTGAAAACAATTTATTGGAAAGCGAGGCGATGTGCAGGGATTTTTCCGCCCACTTCTGCGGCAGAAAGGCATAGAGCATGCGGGTTGCCTGGCTGCCAAGCTTCTCTTTTTGCATCAGGATATAGACGGAGAAAACGATTCCGAGAATAAAGTTAAAAATCGCGCTGAAAATAGAAGTGGTAATACCAACCGTGGTGTTGACCAGCTTGCCGGAATCGCGCTTGAGGTAATCCACCACGCAGCGCTGATTTTTCCCAGTCAATTTCCAGATTGGTGAGGGTAGAGGCGTCCACCTTGAGGAAGGCGGCGGCCTTGGTGATCCACTCTTTCACTTGCATGGAATACTGCGGCATGTTTTCAACCAACAGGCTGAAGGCACGCTTGAGCTCTGGCACGATCATAAAAATCAGGATGAATACGAGGCCGATGATGATACCGAAGGTGAGTATAATGCTCACAATGCGGCGTAACCGGCTCCACAGGCGAAAATTTTTGCGGTTGAGCGGCGCGAACAACCGCTCCTCGATCACCTTGAGCAAAACGTTGAGGATAAAAGCGGCGCAAAATCCGATGATGAGAGGCATCAGCAAGCCTAGCGCGGTGCGGCAAACGCCCGCCACGGCGGAAATGTTTTGCAGCCCTAAAAACAAGACGATACCGAAGGTGATAATCAATAGGATTTTTTTCACGGTTTTCCGGTCGAGCTCCATGCTTGTGACCATCCTTTCTGAATTTCCGACCGCGGCATTGCGCGGTTTGGCGCGGCTAACATTCGAACAGCCGCTAAGCTTAAAAAGCACAAAACACAGTTTGAAAGGAACCTTTTCAAATTTTGTATACTGCCCTTTTTGATATTGCAGGTGGCTTTCTTTCACTATACCTTGCTGCGGCGCTTCTTGCAAGCAATTTTTGCTCCCGTTATTGGCTGCTACCCCATTTATTCATTTGCCTTCTGCTTTCTTATGCAGAATTACGGGGAAAATAGCGGAAAGCTTGAATATTCTATCGAAATAGACTATAATCAAACCATCAAAAAAAGATGAGATGAGGACAATGCTATGAATCAACGCAGGACGATCGTCAACACAGCGCTCTCCAACCGGCCTGCCGGGACTGTGGTTATGGTTGCCGCCTTGTTGGGAGGCCTTTATTATCTCTACTGCCTGCTGCGCGTGCCCGGCGCAGCCGATCCGTATGCGGGCGTGATTTTGAGCGGGCAGGCGTTTCAAGCTCTCAGCTATTTGGAATTTGGCGTGAAAATTGCGATCAAGATTTTTCTAATCGGCGCAATCCTGTATGCGTTTTCACACACGCGTAATGCGCCGTTTACGCGGACTCCGGCGCGTTTATGGGTATGCAGCCTGTCGCTGGAGATTGTGCTGTATATCCGCGCGATTTTTATCAGCGTGATCCATTTCCTTTCTGCACAGCGGGCCGGCGGAGAGTTGGTCCCCATGTTGCAGGAGCTGGTGCCGTCGATTCTCTCCATCTTAACGTTTGCTCTGCTGATCTGTGTGGCGCTGCGTTCCTCTGATGTGCTGCGGGCGGCAAAATATTTCCGGATTTCAGTTGTGACGACGGTACTGGCTGTTGTGTATCTCGTGGTGCATGCCATCCAGATCGTTTTAGCGGTGCGGTCGGGCGCAGGCGGGGCGGTGCAGGAGCTGGTTCTTTTCATAGACGGGCTGACAGTCCTGCTGCCGAGCATCCTGTTGATGCGCGCTGCCGCAGCGGAGAAAAAGGTAAATTATACAAACCGCGGCTTTTATATGGGCCAGAAATACGAGCGGTAAAGCAGGTCGTGTTTTTAAGAAATCGGGAGAGAAGCGGGCGTGGGCAGCCACTGCCCGCTTCTTCAATTCTACGCTGGTGATAAATTTAAAAAGCTTATGAAATTATAATTGCTTTTTGCTGTGATTTGTGATAAATTTGGATATATAAATACCGGATGCTTCTTTGATTTTTGGAGATTTTTTCAAAAATGACAGGAATGCATCGGAATAAACGCCGCCGATCGGGGATGAATGGCGTTTATTTCACCTACGGTATCTTGAAGCGTACGCCGCCTGTGGCGGCGGGATGGAGGGTATTTGATGAGTGCAAGCAGTCTCACAAACCGGCGCTATGTAGGGGTCAAGGAAAACCTCGCATATGGCGTCGCGTGCGGCGGCCAGAATATGAGCTATACATTCATGGCGTCGTATCTTACTTACTTTTTTGTAAACGTTTTCGGCATTGACCCGGCGATTGTTGCGACCATGCTTTTTATCGAAGGCATTTGGGATGCGGTTAACGATCCGATCATGGGCTCGATCGTCGATAAAACGCGCACACGCTTTGGCAAGCTACGGCCGTATTTGCTGGTGATTCCGATCCCGCTGGCAGTGGTGACCATGCTTCTGTTTGCGGGCCCCGTATTGATGGCAGAGGCAACGATGGGCGCAAAGGTCGTTTATATGGTGATCACCTATTTCGTTTGGGAATTCCTGTATACGATCTGCGACGTGCCGTTTTGGGGTATGTCCGCGGCGATTTCTCCCAACCCGGCGGACCGCACCCGTGCAATCTCCAGCGCACGCTTTACCGCCTCCATTCTTGGCGGCTTGCCCGGCATCGTGCTGCCGGTGCTGATCGATTTAATCAATGCGGGCGCGGTCAATGTTTCCCTGCAAAAGGTTTTCTTTGTGATCGGCATTGTGGTTTCCTTTGTCGGCATGGGCCTGTTCAGCCTGGCGGGAATTTGCACGCGCGAGCGTGTGGCGCAGTCTCTGGAAGAGCCTAGCCTGCTGGATTCCTTTAAGTATCTGTTCCAGAACAAGCCTTTAATGCTGCTGATCCTTTCCAACATCCTCGGCGCCTTGGGCGGTATCAACGGTATTTTTCAAAATTATTATTTCATTGATGTGCTGGGCTCCGCTTCTATCAATATTATCATTGGTATTCCTGGCACCGTAATTGGATTTGTTGCATACCTGATGATCGGCCCGCTGAAGAAACGCTTTAATAATAAGCAGATATCGATTTGGATGTCCGTCATATGTGGAGTATTGCCAGCCATTACCTTTGTGCTGGGATATGGCAATATGAAAAATATGTCCGTTATGGTGCCGCTTCTGATGGTTCAAGGTGCGCTGAATGCCCTGTTTAACGGCGTGCGCATGGTTATTCCTACCGAGATGATTGGTGAGACCGTTGATTATATGGAGTGGAAAACCGGAAAACGTTCTGAAGGAATGAGCTTCTCTATTTTGACTTTTATCAGCAAATTTACAGGCGCAATGTCAAAATCCATGGGTACGGGGCTTTTAAAAGCGATTGGTTATGTAACATCTTCGACCAATGCCGTTGTACCGCAGAGTATGCATACGCAGCGCGGGATTTTTGCGATGTATACCATTATTCCGGGATTGCTAGGAATTTTGGGGATTATCCCGCTATTCTTCTATGATTTGGTAGGAGAGAAACAGCAAAAGATGCTCAAAGAGCTTGCCGAACGCCGCGAAAAGACAGAGAAGCAGGAAGAGGAAAAGCCTGTGGACGCCGATACACAGGCATAGCAGGAGCAAATGGCCAAGGGGGAAAGGCCTGGTGATATCTAACTTTAGAAAAGAGAAGGAGATGCAATCAACAATGAGCAAAATGAAACAAGCGGCGGTTTCCCTGCTGCTGGTCCTGTCTCTTCTGGCGGCACTGATGGCGCCGGCAGGTGCGGCATTCTGGCAGAAGCCTGATCCGCTGCAATTCAACGACGATGGTTCTTTTACGATCCTGCAAATTTCCGACACACAGGATACGCAATATCCCACCCCCAATGTGTTGACACTGATCGAAAAGGCGATGGATGAGTCGAAGCCGGATCTCGTTATTTTCACGGGCGACCAGCTCAAGAATTATGATTCTGATTTTGACGGCGGCAACCTGAAGAACAAGGTGCAGCAGGCAATTGATGCGATTGTGCGCCCTGTGGAGCGCCGGGGCATCCCGTTTGCAGTAGTTTACGGTAACCATGACGACGCAATCGGAGTCAGCAAGGAAGACCAGCTTAAAATGTATCAGCGGCATAGCCTGTGCCTGATGCGCGATGATGAGCCGGAGCTCTCCGGCTGCGGCAACTATAACCTGCCGATTCTCAGCAGCGATGGCCAGCGCACAGCCTTTAACCTTTATTTCATCGATTCGCTTGGCGGTGGCGGCAGCTACTATGATTATGTTAAGCAGGATCAAATTGACTGGTATGTGCGTACAAGCAATGCGCTGAAGGCAGCGAATGGCGGCGTGCCCGTGCCCTCCATGGAGTTCCAGCATATTCCCCTGCCGGAGCTGCGCACAGTTGCCAGCGAGGGGCTCATTCACACGGGTGAAAACAATGAGGGTGTTTCCGGCCCGTATTATAACAGCGGCCTTTTCCAAGCCATGGTGCAGCAGGGCGATATGATCGCGGCCTTCTGCGGACATAATCATACGAACACCTATATTGGCACGCTGGATGGCGTGGATCTCGGCTTTACGCCGGGTGCCGGCTTCAACGAATATGGCGCGGCGAAGGAGCGCGGCGTGCGTGTGATTGAGCTTCATGAGAGCGACCTCTCCACCTATGATACGCATTTGCTCACCTTTATAGGGCTGCTGGGCGATAATCCGATCACCCAGTTGCGCTACCGGCTCTTCACAGTGGGCGAGCTGGATTCCAACAACACGATGGATATGGTAAAAACCGTGCTCAGTGAAATTGTTGATGCAGTGCTGTATCTGGTGAAAACGAGCCATGGGAACCCGGTTACGATCGTGAGAGAGCTGCTTCAATTCTTTGGCGCTGATGTTGGTTATATAGAGGGCTTTTTCCACTGATCTTCCCTTCTAATGGAAAGGAGTAGATTCCAATCGTAGAAGCAATTTATAACTTTGACTGGTCTATATTTGCCTGGGTGCGGGATACATTATGGAACCCGGTGCTCGATGTTATTATGAAATACATTACGCTACTGGGAGAAGGCGGCATGATTTGGATCATTTTTGCCGTGATTCTAATTTGTACGAAAAAATATCGTAAATGCGGCCTGATGATGGGCGCCGCATTGCTTTTGATGCTGGTGATCAATGACGGCATTTTGAAAAACCTGATTGCGCGCCCGCGGCCCTTTAACCGATTTGATCCGGCCGATCCCGCTATGTTCGCGGTTTGGAAAGATTTTCCCTTCCCAGAGATTGTGAGCCGGCCGTCCAGCTTTTCCTTCCCCTCGGGGCATACCTCATCTTCTTTCGCGGCAGCACTGCCCATGCTGAAAACGGATAAGAAGATCGGGATTCCAGCCTTGGTTTTGGCCTTTCTGATTGGATTCTCCAGAATTTATGTGCATGTGCATTATCCTACGGATGTAATCGTTGGCGCAATAGCAGGTTTATTTTATGGCTGGGTCGGCATTGTGCTGGTGCAGAAGCTAGAGCCGATTGTGAAGCGTTGGTGGGCACAGCGCAAGGCGCGGAAAGCGGCTTGAGTGCAATTTTTAAAAAGAGATATAAAACGCCGGGGAGAAATCCCCGGCGTTTTCATGCAGTGCAAGAGTTGTAACGTGAAGAATCGTGAACCGTTGGGCTGAGATGCCTATCCGGCATCCCAAGCGCTCAGGAAGGCTGATCAAGCATATTGCAATAAAAATATTGGCCTTTATTCTTGTATTTTGTGAAAATAATGCGAAACGATGAAAGTATCAGTTTTGAAAGCTTCAATCATGAGCTGGCATTTTCTTAAATTCAGATAAAGATTCTATAAATATGAATAATTTTAAATTAGTTCTTGCATTTTTGAGGCGAATCAGGTAGAATAAATTTCATAAAGCCGAGAAGGGCTTTGCACAGACGGCATCAGTGTCAGGCTTGGTTTGAGCTGTGGGCCGTCTTATGCTTGTGGAGATGTTTGCAGGCAGAGCTTTGGGATTCCAGAAATTGGGAAGGGTGATTTTCATGTATGTAGATGATGTTTTGAACCGAGCGCTCAAGCGCAACCACACGCAGCCTGAGTTTTGTCAGGCAGTGACTGAGGTGCTGGAGTCGATCCGTCCGGTTGTGGAAAGCAATCCTTATTATGAGAAAACGTCGCTTCTGGAGCGGCTCGTCGAGCCGGAGCGCGCCACGGTTTTCCGTGTTTGCTGGATGGACGACAACAACAAGGTGCAGGTCAACCGGGGCTACCGTGTTCAGTTCAATAGTGCAATCGGCCCATATAAAGGCGGTTTGCGGTTTCATCCTTCCGTTAATATGAGCATTATTAAATTCCTCGGCTTTGAGCAAATTTTTAAAAACTCACTGACCGGTCTGCCGATTGGCGGCGCGAAGGGCGGCTCAGATTTTGACCCGAAGGGGAAGAGCAATACGGAAGTAATGCGTTTTTGCCAGAGTTTTATGACCTCTCTCTACCGCGTAATTGGCCCTAATACGGATGTCCCTGCTGGGGATATCGGCGTAGGCGGTCGTGAAATCGGCTATATGTTTGGTCAGTATAAGCGCATTACCGGCCAATATGAAGGGGTGCTCACCGGTAAGGGCCTGAGCTTTGGCGGCTCGCTTGCGCGCACAGAGGCAACCGGCTACGGCTTGGTTTATATTGTGGAAGAAATGATGCGCGCGCACGGCAATGATATCGAGGGCAAAACCGTTGCGGTTTCCGGCTCGGGCAACGTGGCGATCTATGCGATTGAAAAAGCGCAGGAGTTGGGTGCGAAGGTTGTTACAGCGAGCGATTCTAACGGTTGCATTTATGACCCGGAAGGATCGACCTTCAAGTGATCAAGGATATTAAGGAAGGCCGCCGCGGCAGAATCAGCGAATATGTTGCCGAGCGCCCCAGCGCAAAATATACGGAAAACGGGAAGGTTTGGGGAATCCCGTGTGATATCGCCCTGCCCTGCGCCACGCAGAATGAACTCACCGCTGAGGATGCACGTGAGCTTGTGAAAAATGGCTGCATCGCAGTGGGCGAGGGCGCAAACATGCCTTCCACCCATGAGGCAATCCAGGTGTTTTTGCAAAATGGCGTGCTCTTTGCGCCCGGCAAAGCGGCAAACGCAGGCGGCGTGGCAACCTCTGCGCTGGAAATGAGCCAAAACAGCGCGCGGCTGAGCTGGTCGTTTGACAAGGTGGATCAAAATTTAAAAAATATTATGGTGAATATTTACACCAATATGTCCGCTGCGGCGGAGGAATATGGCCATAAGGATAATTTTGTGGTCGGCGCAAATATCGCGGGCTTTCTTAAGGTTGCGGACGCGATGCTGGCGCAGGGCATTATCTAAAAGCGATATCTATATAGAAGACGGGCCGGGGTTTCCGGCCTGTTTTTTTGCAAAAATTTGTTGTAAAAAGGATCTGCGTCGCACGAACGGGCAGATGGCCGGAGCCCTTATCTTTATGATATCTATGCGAGCACGTTCGAGCCTTTTCTTTGTGTTGTGACGCAAAGCGGGGGGTGTGAGAGAAAGCGTTTTTGTTTGAATTGTGATAAGAATGTAACAATTCCAATAGCATTTGAAAAACAAGCTTTCTCATGTTAAAATATCAACATTGCAATTTTGCAGTTTTCTTTGAAGGAGGCATTGCCTTGGGAGACATGAAAGACCGTGAACATAACACCCTCTCCGGCGACGGGTTGGATGAAGAGCTCAGCCAGATTCGGGATGCATTTCAGCAAGAGCTGGAGGAGGCAACGAAGAGAGCGGAGCAGGAAGCGGAGAAGAATGCGCAGAGCGGGAAGGAGGAGGCTCCGCCAGCATTGCCAACAAGCCCTGTGCGTGCGGAAGGGGAAGCGGCAAACGCCGCCGTCTCAGCCGGGGAGCAAAAAGCGGATTGGAAAGTGATCGTGCTGGCGGTGATCGTTGCTTTTGTGGCGTTATATGGCGCAGCGGATTTTTTTATCGGCGTGTCGCCTTTTGCCCGGGTGTTACAAGCTGAGCAGTATGTTCGCCAGGGAAAGCTTAACTCTGCGCTCGACGCTTATTATGACGCGAGCCAGGATACAACGGCCGCGGCGGCGAAGCGCATGGTGAAGGGCCAGGCGCAGCTCTACCTGAATTTGGGCTATGTAGAAAACGCGCAGAGCTTAATCAAAAAATATTACACGACGGCGCAGCTGGAGCGGGCTTGGAACCGCGATCTCAACGAGCTGTATCAGAATTTGAATGCCATAACGGATACCATTTCCGCTGTGGAGGAGCTTTTTAGCGGATATAGCGAGGTGGGGGATGATCAGCTTCCCTACGACGAGCTGATCGAGAAGATTGAGGGCTTGAAGGAAAATGAAAGCTATGATAAAGCAATTTTAGAATATTATAAATACATGCTTGCCGCCATGACGGAACAGGAGAGCTCCGTCCGTATCCAATTTCTGGAATCTGTTCAGAAGGAAAACGAAAGCTACAGCTGGATTTACCTGCCTGCAATGGCCACAGAATATCTAGAGGCTAAAAATTATGACAAAGTAGTAGAGCTTTGCGACCAAATGCGGGCACAGAACGTGGAGGACGCCAGTGCCTATGGCACGGAAGCTTCGGTTTACCGGCTCCAAAAGGAGTATGACAAGGCGATTTCTACAGCTGAAAAGGGCATCGCACTGGATGACACCAGCTCAGAGCCCTACCGCCAAAAGGCGATTGTAGAGCTGCTTCAGGGCGATAAAAAGGCGGCGTTGGCGAATGCACAAACCGCGTTTGATCTCTCCCTGAACTATGCGACGAGCTACACCCTTGCGGTGTGCTACTTGGCAAACGGCAATCAGGATGGCTATGAAGAAGTTATATCCACCCTCGAATACTATGGCGTTGAAATGGGCCAGAAAGTGCTTGATTATAAAGCCGGGAAGCTGACGGTTGAAGATATTTTCTTGAATGGAGAGGGGGATGTGGCATGAGGATCCTTTATGTGATCGTGAAGGCGCTGACCTTTCCGGGCACGCTGCTGCATGCTCTTTGGGAGCATTGCCTGTGCCGCAAGTTTCACTGCACGGTGGAAGATGCCCGCTATTTTCAGGCCAACGAGCTGTGCGGGCATGTGGAGCATGAATTTATGCCGAGCAAGGGCAAACGTTTTTTGATCTGTTTTCTCCCCTTCCTGTTTAATCTGGTGCTCGGGCTGCTGATCGTGATCCCTGCCAGCGTGCATGTAATGAAGTTGCAGCAGTTCAACAACATTTTCTATCTGCTGATGTTATGGCTTGGCATTTCTTTGCTGACTTCGCTTTTCCCCTTGGTAGAAGATGCACTTGCGATGTGGGAGAGCTTTTATGGCGCGGGAAACGAGGCTAATCTTGCGGCAAAGATTTTGTTGTTCCCAATCATTGCCGTTTTAGTTGCAGGCGCTTACCTGGAGCGTTGGGGGATTACGCTCGTCACCTCAATTGCGGCGGCCTGGTTCCTGCCGGAGCTGTTGTCTCCCATTGCGGGGGCGTTGGCTTCCGCGAATGATTCGCTTGGCGCCTGGCTTGCAAAGCTTGCGGAGAAGGCCCAAAATGTGGCGGAAGCCGCCACCGAGACCGGGACCAACGCAGCGTCATCATGAAAGTTGAGCTGGAGGCGTTAGGAAACACTGTGTAAAATCCATGCGGATAGGTCTAACCTGTCCGCATGGATTTTTGTTTTTAGGATGATCCTATGCCCGGAGAAGATCTGCTGTTGCTGGCAAATTTGTTTTTAGGGCTTCTATGTAGCTATGGCTGGGAATGCAGCATGATTTAGAAAAGTGGGAGCTTTGGAAAAGAATTTGTTGCGGATTCCCTCTTGCCTTTCTACTCAAAATAGATTATAATACGATAAGGCTTTTCATAGAAAGTTTTATCATCGGCAGAGCGAAGCATTTATTTGGTCATGTGGCGGGCGGGTCCTGTGCGGCGGGGCGCTGTGAACCATGTCAGGCGGGGAACCGAGCAGCATTAAACAGTCAGCACTGTGCGCCACAGTCTGCCTGTCCGCTGCATGACCAAGTGAACGGTTCGCTTTGCCTTTTCTTTTGGAAAGGCATCGCAGGCTGGAAAGGAGTGGTTGCCGTGTATCAGGTGCTTTACCGGAAATGGCGCCCGCAGGTGTTCTCCGATGTTGCCGGGCAGCCGCATGTGACCGACACGCTGCGCCGGGAGCTTCAGGAAGGCCGGCTATCCCATGCCTACCTCTTCACCGGATCGCGCGGCACGGGCAAAACCACCTGTGCGAAGATCCTTGCCAAAGCGGTTAACTGCCTGCACCCTGTGGATGGGAACCCGTGCAACGAGTGCGAAATCTGCAAGGGGATCGACAGCGGCTCAATTTTAGACGTGATCGAGATTGATGCGGCGAGCAACAATGGCGTTGATAACATCCGCGATCTGCGTGAAGAGGCAAATTTTACTCCCGTCGCGGCGAAATACCGTGTGTATATCATCGACGAGGTGCATATGCTTTCCATCGGCGCATTTAACGCGCTGCTGAAAACGCTGGAGGAGCCGCCCTCCTATGTGTTGTTCATTCTTGCCACTACGGAGGTGCATAAGCTCCCGGCGACGATTCTTTCCCGTTGCCAGCGTTTCGATTTTCGCCGCATTCCACCGGAGGATATTGCCGCACGGCTGGAATATGTGGCCGGTCAGGAGGGAATGGAGCTCGCGCATGACGCAGCGCTGCTCATTGCCCGCATTGCGGACGGTGCATTGCGCGACGCGCTTTCGCTCCTCGACCAATGCGCCGGGAGGTCAAAGCAGATCACGGTGGAGATTGTCAGCGAAGCGGCTGGTCTCGCAGGCCGCGGCCATCTCTATGAGCTCTCCGCGGCTCTCCGCGCGGAGGATAGCGCCAGGCGCTCACCCTGCTCGACGAGCTGCATCAGGGCTCCTGCGATATGGAGCGGCTGTGCGGCGATCTGATTGACCACTTCCGCAATCTAATGATTGCGAAAACAGTGCCCACCCTAGGCGAGCTCATTATCTGCACCGAGGGTGAGCTTCAGCAGATTCAGGTGGAGGCGGAGGGCTTTTCGATGGAAGCGATTCTCTCTGCACTCGATTTGTTACAGGCACATTAGAGCGCATGCGCTCCGGTGTGAACCGCCGCATTGAGATGGAAATGGCGCTTATCAAGCTCGCCACGCCTACCCTCTGCTCAGACAGCGCAGCGTTGCTCCGTCGCATTGAGGCGCTTGAGCAGGCAATGCGCACCGGGCGCGTAGCTGTGGCTCCACAGGCAGCGCCAGAAAAGCCCCCTGAGCTTCCGGCGAGGGCGGAAAAGGCGGCCTCCAGCCCGGCAAGGATGGATTCATTATCAACTCCGCCTGATGCGCCGGGGCCTCTCACTTCCCCTTCCTCAAGGCGGCAACCGGTTTCCACGCCTGAGCCGCTCCAGAGCCGGATCGGCCGGATGATGAGCCGCAGGTGGGCAAGAAGGGGACGAAGCCTTTCTAAAGTGGCCGCAGGTGCTCTCCGTTTTATCAGAAATCGATAAGCCGATCGCTGGGATTTTATCCGGCTCCAGCGCGTTTTTCCGCGGGGAGTTTGTGCTCATCCAGTCAGAAAACCCGCTTTTGGGCAGCTTTATCCGGCAGGGCAGCCATTCCTCCGCGGTCAAGGAGGCAGTGCTCCGTGTGACAGGGCACAAATACCGCTTGGGCCTTTACAGTGGCGGCGAAAAGAAAGCGCCGAAGAAAAAAGCAGACCCGCTCGACGACCTGCTGGGTCGTTTAAAGAATGCACAGGTGGAAACGGAAATTCGATAGCCTGATTTGGAAGGAGATTTTCCTATGAAAATCGTTCACGGCACGCTGCGGGATTTTCACCGGTATTGGCGGGATGCGCCATGGGCGGAGCCGCAGTTTGCCGCGTATATGGATGCCGGAAAGGCCGAGTTTTGGTATGCTAGAATTGGGCTGCGGGTGGTTGGGCGCGTTTATCTGTTTCGGGAGTTGCCGGATGCAGATGCAGCTGATGGCATCAAACGGGCCTATCTATGTAATTTGCACGTCCTGGAGCGGTATCGCGGCCGGGGAATTGGCTCTGCGCTGCTGAATCGGATGGCTGATCGAGCGAAGGAATTGGGCTTTTTGGAGCTTTCGATCGGCGTGGAGGAAGAGAATGACGCAAATATGCGCTTATATCAGCGAATGGGCTATCTCGATCTAGTAAAAAGTGTCACGGAGGATTTGATTTGCGTGAAGAATGCAGATGGAAACTCCTCTGCCTGTGGTGCATATCTCTTGATGAGGAAAGAATTATAATTTGGAGGAAGAGCAGATGAAAGCAAGAATTCCAAACGCCGGCAACAGCGGCAATATGATGAAGCAGATTCAAAAGATGCAGGAGGAAATGGCGCGTGTTCAGGAGGCGTGCGAAAACGCCGAATATACCGCAGGCGCGGGCGGCGGAGCGGTCGAGGTGACGGTTAACGGCAAGCATGAGGTGGTCAAGATCGACATGAAGCCGGAGATCGTAGATCCGGAGGATATTGAGATGTTGCAAGATCTGCTGATCGCCTCCATCAATGAGGCAATGCGTAAGGCAGATGAAACCTCGGAACGTGAGATGGGCAAGATCACTGGCGGCTGAATATTCCCGGTATGCCGGGAGGCCTGTTTTAAGCGATGGCAGGGTATCAGGTAGCTGCGCTTTCGCGGCTGATTGAGCAATTTGAGCGCATGCCCGGCATCGGGCGCAAGAGTGCGCAGCGGCTTGCCTTCTATGTGCTTGGCCTGTCCGACGCGGAGGCGAAAGGTTTCGCGCAGTCGATTCTGGATGCGCATGAAAAAATCCACCGCTGCAAAATTTGCTGCAATTTGACGGACACGGAGCTCTGCTCCGTCTGCGGCAATCCCGCGCGGGATAAGTCGAAAATTTGCGTGGTGGAGGATCCACGCGACGTGCTCGCCATTGAGCGCACGCATGAATACGAGGGCGTTTACCATGTGCTGCATGGCGCAATCTCCCCCATGAACGGCATTGGGCCGGATCAACTCGCCATTAAGGAGCTGCTCGCCAGGCTGGGCTGCGGGGAGGAAGAGGTGGATGAGATTATCATGGCGACGAACCCGACTGTGGAGGGGGAGGCAACGGCCATGTACATCTCCCGCCTGTTAAAACCGATGGGCATCAAGGTGACCCGCTTGGCCTACGGCGTGCCGGTGGGCGCTGATCTTGAATATGCAGACGAAGTAACCCTCTCCCGCGCGCTGGAGGGCAGGCAGGTCATTTAAGGCGGATGGAAAACATTGTTCGCCGCTTTTTGCTTGACAATTTTTTTTCATGTGATATAATCCATTATCCGCCGATGATCTGGGCAGAAGGGGGTGAAAGGCCGTGGGAACAGCGCACAAAAGTGATTTGCAGACGATTGCAACCAATAAAAAGGCCTTTCACGACTATTTTGTCATTGAGAGCGCGGAGGCCGGCATTGAGCTGTTCGGCACGGAGGTCAAATCCGTGCGTCAGGGGCGTGTCAATTTGAAAGACGCATGGTGCTCCGTCAAGGATGGCGAGATATTTGTCAATGGCATGCATGTTAGCCCCTATGAGCAGGGGAATATCTTTAACCGCGACCCGATGCGTGTGCGCAGGCTTTTAATGCACAAACGGGAGATTAACCGCCTTTATGGATTGACGAAGCAACAGGCTACGCGCTGATTCCGCTTTCCGCCTATTTCAAAAAGGGGCGGGTCAAGATTCAGGTAGGGCTCTGCAAGGGTAAAAAGAATTATGATAAGCGCGAAGATATGGCCCGCAAGGCTGCGGCGCGCGATATCCAGCGTTCCCTCAAGGAACGTCAGCGCTAAAAAGGGCGATGCCCTTTCCACCATTGGCTGAGCCGGGCTGTATAAAACGGTGGTTGGCCGGATAGGATGACCATTTTTAATAAGGGGATGAAAGGATTTCGACGGGGGTTTTGAAACACGATAAGCGAGCAGCGGCGCGGAACCGCTTTAAAAGCCGCACTTTTTAAAGAATAAACGACAACAATAAAGTTTCGTTACAGGCTGCTTAAGCCTGCGTCCTGTCTTTGAGTCCTGCGGCTTAGATTTGGGCGTCGATTAGCAGGGAACGTGAACAGGGGATGGCCTCCTCCCCTGTCATGACTTGGAGGCTACCGTAAGCGTCAGCCTGCCGGACGGCGGGCGCTGAGGGGAATCCTAGTAGACCGGATACGCTCGTAGAAAGTTGTGCGGATGAGCTTTCGGACGCGGGTTCGACTCCCGCCATCTCCACCAAACGCAAATAGCGCGAACACAATACTGTTTTTTGCAGGGCACGTGTTCGGCATCGTTTTGCGGAAATAGCAGTAACCCCACCAGGGAGAAATCCTTGGTGGGGTTACTGCTTTTACTATAAATCTATCCGGACGCCCACAAACAAATCTTCCATATGGACCTTTAAAATCTTTGCAATCAGAAACAACTCCATATCCCGTACATACCGGTGTCCATGCTCAAGCAGTTGAATTGCGTTTTTATCAACGTCAAGGCCGCATTTTTGAAGTTGAATCGCAAGATCGTTCTGTGACATGCCGCGTTCCTGGCGCAGCTCGGCGATCCGCTTTCCTACCCAATTCTTGTTGCCATCCGGCTTGCTGCATTTTCTCATTGCTATTCTCCTATTTTAAATCATAGATACTACAAGTATATGTTCAATTTAGGAGATTTTTGGCACAAGACGTATGGTATGAATCCGTAAATGGAATTATTTTTGATATTTTTATCGCTTTTTATCAAAACAGGGATGGAATTAATAATCCCCGGAGCCCTTGTTGGATTCCGGGGATTATTCTGCCTATTCAGTTATATCTTCTTAAAAGGAACATCTGTTCTTTACAATTACTAATTATGGTGCTATTATTAGAACACTCCAATAAATGGATTTGTTTTTGCAGTTATTGCGAAAAAAGTGTTGAAATTCGCGTAAAAGTTGCTATACTAAAATTATAGTGTAGCGACGGAAGGTGTTTTCGTCGCTTTAACTGTGTAATGATGAGGGGTGAATCAGATGAGCAAGATTCCTGGACTGACCGGTATTCGGATTAATGCGGATGATGACAATGAGCACGTGATATATCATTGACAGAAAGTGACGAGCCTAAGGACAAGTCTGAGGAGCCTGAGTTTTTTACTACATTTAAGGTACATAAGGAACAATACATGGGATTAATTGGTGCCTTAATTGTTACCGGAATAGATCTGCAAAAAAATGGCCTTGAACTTCATTTGCCGATGCCTACAGAGGAGGATGAATAAGAATGACAAAAAACACATATACTAAAAACGAAATAATATATTTAGATGAATCGGCAAAATTGTTATCACAGGTCATTAATATGTCTCCGGAAGAATCACATAAAATTTTAACCGATATTATAGCTTCTAGCGCATACACTAAAAGCGAAAGCATTGATAAAAATGTACTGTACTCTTTTATTGGCCAACGTGATGACGTTTATCGCGATTCGAAAGAGGGAAAAGTGAGCTCAATTGATCACAACGACCACAATCCTTTAATCAATTTTACAATTGGTCTTCTAACCCCCGATTTTTCTAATCGATATGGGGTTATTGAAGCATATCTGTTTTACGATAAGGGCGAGATTTGGTTTATAGCAGATAAGATTAGCATCGAGATATTAAGTTCGTTTGATAAGGAAACATATGAGTTTCAAAAGAAGAACGGCTATTTAAACATTACCCCGTTAATTATCGGAAGAGAAGAAATAGACTTTTCTGAATTGCCTCCTTATGATAAAAAAATCGGGGTGTGAGAATGGCAAGCGTAAACAAACATTTAGAAGTTAAAAGAAAGAACGAGTCTTTTGTTAAGTTTTTGGATGGTTCCGGCTATTGTGAATGGCAAATAACAGGGACGTTTTACGCAGGACTTCATTTAATGCATGCATATTTACATAACCAGCACAAAGTAAAAGATCAGCAAATGGAGAATCATAGAAAACTTTTCGGTGTAATAGGAAAGCATTGCTCTACTGAAATACTAGAAGACTATCGGGATTTGTACAATCAAAGTATCTTAGCTCGGTATAATTGTATAAGCGTTTCATCAATAAGGGTTCAGTATGTCAAAGAAGAATACAAACTCTTAAATAAACTTTGTATAATAAATCCAGATGAATCGATACCCCCGACAGCGTAATGGTTATCGGGGGTATCGTCATATTTATTTAGATTTGTTGTTGCCATTGTCCTTCGGCACATCGTATGACATGGCCAGTTCGCTGTCCACCGTGCCTTTTGTGGTGGGATCAGTAATACACGCCCAGACAGATCCAATGACAGACACCACGATCACGGGATTGCCTACTGCATTGCGCAGGGCATCCCACAGTGCCGCCCAAGTCGTCATATCCTGCCACTGCGCGCCCAGGCCGACGAGGATCGGGCTGATTATAGCATGATGACCTGTGCCCAAAACGTGGGGTTCTTTAGGCGTACTTTCCAGTTGATATTTTTCAGCATATGTATTCCTCCAATTTTAAAATTTTGCCTCCGCCACTCGACGGAGGGCTTTGTATGTTAGACCAGCTGTGACAACAGCCACGTCACAAACGAGATAATTGCAATCGGGATCGATACCAGCATCTATATCACCTCACAATCATTGCTGCTATCGCGCTGATGATTGCCGCCACGCCTGCGGAGATCCCAGCCGACAGCAGCTTATCCCACCACATGGACGGGCGGTGTTCCAGCGCACAGAGGCGGCTGTCATGATCCTCCACCGCCTTTTGATTGGCCTCCACCAGCTCGCCCATTTTGA
>ENA-OQDW01000064-OQDW01000064.1-human-gut-metagenome-genome-assembly--contig:-NODE-64-length-38985-cov-8.043775_pt1 | contig 38985 bp, 35 predicted proteins | sample MGYA00242784_ERZ504613 | MGnify/ENA primary metagenome ERZ504613 (study PRJEB26092, sample SAMD00036330) | human gut metagenome | host: Homo sapiens | study: EMG produced TPA metagenomics assembly of...
ATGGTCTGTTGTTGCTCTAGCATAATCCTTGTATTTTTCTACAAAGATACAAAAAATATTGCACATATGCAACTTTTGGGTACACTATTTCAAAGATCGAATGTTAAACTAACATAACCCATGAAGGGACTTTTTCAGTGCCCTCCTTGGGCTAGGGGCTTCTGCCCCTTCAGGGCGTGTGGGGCAAAACTTGCGAAAGTCCAGCTAGCCTCTACTTATTCCTTCAATTTCTGGATTTCCTCCAGTGGAAGTTCGGTGGCTGTTGATACTTGCTCATCAGAAAGGCCCATTGACAGAAGGCGGCGAGCTGTGGCTAGCTTTTCTTTTTCCATACCTTTTTCCATCCCTTTCTTTTCATCAAACTTTCTGGTGGCATATATATCACGCATATTCTTGATGTCCTCGTCATACAGCTCTAGTTCCTCTCGGGAGAGCTTGCGGAGGTCGCCTATTTCTGCCAACTTGCGGAAGACTGGATACTTCTCGCTGAATGGCATCTGTTCAAACATGTTCATATTCTTCACTATATAAATCCAACAATCAAATATATCCATACACTCTGCCTCCGTGTGCTTGTCGAACAATGGCTGTTAGATTAATTATAATACAATGTTTGTATATGAATTTACATTATAGTCAAAACAAATCGCTATGGGTTCCATTGTTGAGAAACAGCAAAGTTAATTTATCATCGTTTTGTTCCCACAGCATCAACCAATCAGGGGTTATGTGACATTCCCATATACCTTCTAGGTTTCCATGAAGTTTATGCGATTTATATGATGGCGGTAGTTTACCCTCATTAGCTAATTTCTCTACAGCTTTTTCTATGAGAGTAGGGTCTAGCCCACGTTTCACTCCTTTTCGCAGAGACTTTTTAAATTTGTTTGTAAAGTCAATAGAGTATTTCATTCTAAGCACTGTTTGATTAAGTCGTGAGCATCTTTTGCATGATATACTCTGCCTGCTTTAACATCTTCTAGGGCTTCTTCAATTCCACTTTTCTTTTCGGTTTGAATAACCCAGCCAAACTTCTTTGCCAGTTCCTTTAATAAGTTGAAGTCAACTTGCGGAACAGTTATAGTTGTTGTTATATTATTTATAGCTACATTCATATTGCTTTACTTTAATGTTATTTCTAATTTGCCGCAAAGATTACGACTTTTCCTCGTAACTTCCAAGGTTTAGGGAAAAAATATTTGAAAAGGATTGGGAGAAAAAGAAAATAGGCGACTCCCGGAATTGAGAGCCGCCTATTGAATGTTATTCTTTAATCTTCTAATAATCTCCAAATGTTTAGGGGGATATTATTCTTCCTTGTTTTTTAGCAAGTCCATCATTTTCTTCATATCAGGCAAAGCCTTGCGTAACCTTTCAGGCATGTCATCCAACGTCTTGTAGGTAGCAACTCCCATCGGCTTGCTGTAGTCTCGAACAGCATATTCTGCATAAGAGTAGTTTGCTGATTGGCAAAGAATGATTCCAATAGACGGATTCTCGTGTGGCTTACGCACCTTGTCGTCGAGAATTTGGAGATAGCCAAAAAGTTGCCCAAGATAAGAGGTCTTAAACTCGCCAAGTTTTAGCTCTATGAAACCATGGCGTTCAATTCTCGATTGAAAAACAGCAGGTCTGGGAATTGTTCAACACCATAGATTTCCAAATGGTATTGGTTGCCGATGAAAGCAAAGTCTCTGCCAAAGGTCATGATGAAATTCTTGATGTTCTGAACGATGCTTTGTTCTACAACTCGTTCGTCGACATCTATTTTTTCGCGTTCCCCAATCTCTTCTACATTGATAAAGTCAAGTAGATATTCATCCTTGAACATTTCTACTGCACGTCGAGCTTCCCTAGGATTGTTGATGGTCCTGGTAAAATTGTTAGGCATGCGTCCTTGGCTATGGTAAGCATCCTCCTTTATAAGTTGGCGGAGCTTCTTTACGGAAAGATGTTCCTCTACAGTGCGGTGAATATAATAAAAGCGTGCCGAAGTTTCTTTTGGTCCACTAATGATGGCAGAGTGGTGTGTGAATGGTACTTTAAAGAAGTCCTCAACAGGAAAATCTGGAATATTAGAAATAGATAAAGTATGGAATATATCTATCTGATTTTCACTATTTTGTAATTCAGCAGTTGCAACCGCTGAATTCTCAAAGCACAATTCGGCGGTTGCAACGCCGAATTGCTGTCAAGCATATTCCATGCTTCATAAAAACGTCTCATATCCTTCATTTGAGTTTCCGAGAATCCTCGAAGACCTGGTAGTTCCTTGCGAAGTTGTTCGCTGATGGATGCTAATGCGCCCTCGCCCCATACTCCTTTGCGGGTATGTTGTGAAAGATATTTTCCGATGGCAAAATATAAAGCAAGTTGTATGCGGTTCACACCTTTGGCTGCTTCATATTGTCCTTGAAGTATGGCTGTCTTTATAGCGTTGACAGCATTGTTATATTGTATCAAACTATCCATAGAGTAATGTTTTAATTTGGTCTTCTAACAGAAGGCATACGGATTTTGGGACAAAGAAAATGCAAACGAGCGCAAAGAAAGCTTGCTTTCAATTTGCCGAGTGCAGCTTTTCTTCTGCAAAGATACGACTTTTCCTCGTAACTTCCAAGGATTTAGGGGAAAAATACTTGAAAAGGATGGGGAGAAAGAAAAAAATAGGCGGCTCCCGGAATTGAGAGCCGCCTATTAATTTTAAGTTTATTTGATGAAGCAAATGCTTACTTCTTTGTCTTTGTCATCACACATTTAGCAAAGCCTTCAGCCCAAGCATAAAGCTTGATGTCGTAAGTACCTGCTTCTACAGTGATGTTTCCACCATTCTTTGTTGTGAGGTTATCTAACTCTCCACCCCAACTGATGGCCCAATCGTCGTTGGCGCGGAACTTGATTTCACCAGCACTCAATGTGATGTTCTTAACTTCCCAGTAGCCATTAACTTCCTTGGTATCTTTATTGTAAGGAACGTAAGTCATATCTACGTCTGACTCCCAACCATTAGGTGATGCGCTACCAATGATTCCAATAGATGTAATAGGAGTCAGTTCGTATTTCTTCTCAGACAAATCAACATCTACCTGATAGTAACCTGCAGGTTCTGTAATAGTGATGTTGGCTGCATCTGGAGCAGTATTGAAGTCTGCGCCATAGTTGGTACCCTTCCACTCTGGCTGAGTACAGAACTTGAAACCATTCTGGTTCAGGTACATGTAACCAGTGAATTTTACACCATCTTCACCTGCGAGATAGTCATTTGTTGCCCAGCCATTAGCATCGCCTGCCATATAGAGGATAGGCTTGCCTACAGAGTAAGACAGGTTGTTCATGTCGAGAGTTACAATCCATGTACCAGTACCTACGATAACCATGGTCTGTGGTGTACCCCAGCTGTCGCCAGTATAATAGATTGTACCAGAAGCATCTTCGCTACCGTCTTTCTCGCAACCCAAGACACCTGTGTTGATAACATCCCAGTTGCCGGTTTCATCCCACTTGCTACCTTCGTAGAACTTAAAATAGTTCTTATCTTTCTCTGTGGTGACCTTGAGCTGGTAAACACCATCAGACACTTTGTTCATCCATACAGGTTTTGTTGGCTTCCATCCATTGCCATTAACTTCACCGAGCATGTAGTAACCTTTCTCATCAATAGCAGGAGTTGGGGATGGCTTAAGTTTGGCTGTAGTCGTACCTACAGTATTGATGGCAACGGCATCACCTGATGCCAAGTTGACAGAAACCTTAGACTCAACGTTGATGTCACGAGCAACGCTTGCGCGTGATTTGTTCTGGCTGCAGAGAATCTTCTCCAATTCTGTTGCGTCTACCTGAATGCTGTTACCGTTGATTTCGCCTTTAATGCTTCGCCATTTACTTTCAAGTCTTTGAGTGTGAAACCTGTAACATCTGCATCTGATGAATTGACTGTGACGAGATTGATAATACCGTCATCGTCTGGCAAGCTACTTTCAGCTTCAGTACCTGCTGCGAAAGTAATTCCGTATTTGGCAGCTGAGGCCTCCTGTGGATTGGTCTGAGGATTAGCCCAATCATCGTAGTCGCCGTTGCAGCTGGCAAGTGTAACACTTGCCAAGACTGCTAAGCTATATAATAATGTTTTTTTCATTGTGCTTTGGTCTTAATTATTTAACTTCTGCTGTGTAATTATCAAAGTCGATATACAACTTCTGTCCAACTTGGGTAGTTACAGAGTAATCTGCGCCCTCAGTCTCAGCCCAGCTGTTTACGATATCATATCTACGCCAGAAGACGTTGCCCTTGTAAAGAGTGAACTCTGTACGATACCAATCTAATTTGCCTACCTTGACAGCTGCGCGAAGCTCTGCGCTGGCAGTGAATGCTGGAGAAACCCATTTGCCATTCTTATCTGCTGGAGCTGTCAGAGCATAAGCGTCATCAAATGCCCAAGTACCAGACATCTCGACACTACCACCTAAGATGTAAACCTTTGTTGGGTAAACAGTCAGTGTCCAATCGATGTTCTTCTTGTCTTCGGTAATCTTACCCTTGAAGTGGAGAGTGTACCAACCTGCGTTTGCTACCTTGATTCTATGCTCTTCACCTTCTGAGATACCGGCGTTGGCCTCATCGTTGATTTCCTTGATACGGTTGTAACCGCGGTCGTCATTGTTCTCGGTACCCCACTTGAACTCACCACCAGCTGGCAAGTAGATTATACCATAGTAGTTACCTTCCAAACCAAAGACCTTAGGAATTGGTTTCCAACTCTTCCATGGATCCTGGATAGAACTACCAATCAAGTAGAGGTTGTCAGTGAACTTAGCATCAGGAGCCTCATAAGTAGCCTTCACAGAACGCAAGGTGATGGTATTTGAGAATGTCTCGCCCAAACTTGTATCAGTAGCGTCTCCAATCACAGCACGCAAGCGAATGTAAACAGGCATTTCTGCAGGAACACTTGTATCTGGATTTGCAGCCTGGAAGAGAGCTACTATAGCGTTGTTTATTTCAGTTGCATTAACTTGCATATCGGCAGTTCTATAGAATGTCGCTAACTCTGTGTGAGTTGCAGTACCATCGCTGACGAATGCTGGATCGATAGATACCTGTACGTAATATCTCATAGAGTAAGGTACTCCACCATAGTTTGGCTGAGAACATGTCAATCTTAAACTTTTTGCACTGATGAGATCGTAAGTATTGTTTTCTGCTACGGCAGGAGTGTTCAATACAAATCCATCTGCAACATGACTCAAGTCCAATGTAGGGTTGCTGTCTCTGTCATCATCGCATGATGTAAAGAGCAAAGGGAGTACCAATGCTGGCAACAGCATGAATTTGAATATCTTTTTCATAATTCTTTCTTTTTTAATTTAATCTGTTAACCTAACAATTAGTATTTTGGGTTCTGTGTCATGTTAGGGTTGTTCTTAGTCTCATTACCTGGGATAGGGTAGATATCGAAATGCGATTCAATACCTGCACCATTAGGTACACCACCCTTGAAACTCCAGAGATACGCTGAACCACTGAACAAGCCAAAACGAACCAATCTGAACGACGGCGGCCTTCCAAATAGAACTCACGGCACCATTCGTCAATAAGGGTCTGATTATCTACTGATGTAGCTTCTGTCCCACGGTGAGCACGGTCCTGAACTAACTTGATGTCAGCCAAACCTTCCTGACTGCCGTTGAGACGGAACTTAGCTTCTGCTCGGGTCAGATAGATTTCTGCCAGGCGGAACAATGGGATGTCGGTGTCTGAAAAGTTCTGGTCATGCTGTGCTGTACCATCTGCGTGGAAATTGCTCCACTTTACGATAGCCGCACCGTTCAGAGGGTCTGTGATAGCATCACCTGGATTGAGTGTACGAACTTTTCCACTTTCGCAGCCACCTACACCCATGTATAACAAAGCTCGGTCGTCTTTTGCCTTTGCTATAACAGCGTCTGTGCCGATGCCTTTCTCATTATCTTTTGCGATAATCTGATCCTTTGTTGCATTAGGTAAAACATCATCTGTAGTTGCCATAGGAATTTTCCCGTCAGGGAAGAACTTCTTAACCAAGTCTTCGCGTGCAAAGATACATTTCCAAGGGTCAGCGGTACTTGCTGATGGCATGCCAGCTTTGGTGCAGGCTGCTACGAGATAAGTAGAACCGCCATACTGGCGAGTCTTCAAACCATCCTGACGAACAGCAAAGATGATTTCCTTCATAGCCTCTGGATTGCAATCATTGTCGCCCATGAACAACTGCTGGTAACCGCTGTAGCCATTCTTTGCTTCGCGAGAAAGGTCATATTTGCCGCTATTGATAATCTTGTCGCAATAATCGATAGCCTTCTGGTAGTCCTTAACCTGACCATCTGTATAAACAGCTGAGTTAAGTGCCAAACGAGCATGGAGGGCATAAGCTGCACCACGGTCGGCACGTCCGAAATTCTCACTGTTATTATAAGCACCCACCTCTGCCATCATAGGCTCGATAGTTTCCAACTCTTTATCCAGCCAGTTATAGAGATCTACTCCTGACTTCTCTACAGGGAGAGAATCGTCGAAGGTTTCCTTGAAAGGAGCCTTGCGATAAAGGTCGAGGAAATAATAGTAGTTCAGTGCACGGAGGAAGCGGACTTCTGCAATCTTATCTTCGCTCATCTTACCTGTCTGCTCGGAAATAAACTGGTTGTACAGGGTGATGTCGAAAATTAATCGCTGGTATGCCCAGTTTACTCGTGCATTACTCTTATCCCAGTTCATGTTGGTAATAGCGGCAATACCTTCATTGTCTTGCCATGCCCACAAAATTTCGTCTGTCATTAATTCTTGCAAGTTGAAGACGGTACGGATAAATCCGCTCTCACCCTCGTCTCCACTCAAGTCTGCTGAACCAGCAGGACCTTTCTGACCTGTAAGACCGAGGGTTGCATACTGTTTAGCCAAGAGGCCCTCCGCAGTATATGTTGGGGAAGACTGTGGATCAATGGACTTGATATTCAGTTCGTCTGCGCATGAGACAAAGCCCATGCACAACATACTTGCCATTGCAGTCGTTATAAATAGTTTTTTCATAATTGTCTCCTTTTTTATTTTTAGATGTTAAGATTCAAACCAAGCTGGAAGCTTATTGGACGTGGGTAAGGATTACTGTCGATACCACTGCTTACCTCAGGGTCAATACCCTTATACTTGGAAATGATGAATGGGTTCTGAACTGTGAAGAAAATTCGACACTGCAAATCTTCTCAGCACCAGCCTTAATCAATGCAGGGAAGCTATATCCCAATGTCATGTTTGTACACTTCAAGTAAGAAGCATTGCGTACGAAGTAGTCACTGGTGTTGGTTGCTTTTGAGGTTTTACCCCAGAAACCAAGATCAACAGCTTCTGCTGTAGTATTTCTGAAGATGTTGTCTTTATTGAGGTCGGCTAAAACTGCCTTCTCGTTCAAGAAATCGTAGTAAACATAGTTGCCGATAGAGGCATGGAATGCTGCACTGAAGTCCCAGTTCTTATAGATGAACTTGGTGGTGAGACCCATGATTACGTCAGGAGCTGGGCTCTTGTAGCAATAGCGGTCGTCATCATCGATTGTACCATTTCCGTCGCGGTCAACATACAGACCCTCGATAGGTTTGCCGTTTTCATCATAAACCTGCTGGAAAACATAGAATGATTTGATAGGCTGGCCTACCTTGTTTACCTGAATCTTGGTGTTGTTACCACGAGATACTTTATCTCCAGTCCATACCCAGTCTTGCAAACCTGCATCCAATTGTGTGATTTCGTTGTGGTTCCATCCTACGTTGTAGGTTACATCCCATATGAAGTCCTTTGTAACAATAGGCTTGACATCGAATGCCAATTCAACACCATAGTTTTCCAAAGAACCAATATTCTTCAGAAGCTGGTCGCCAAAGTTAGTACCACCGGCGATGGCAATTGTTGACAGAAGGTCGGTAGTCTTACGATAGTAACCATCCACATTCATACCGAAACGACCATTGAGAGCGGTGAAGTCTAAACCAGCATTGTAGGTTGTTGTCTTTTCCCAAGTCAATTCAGGATTGTATGCTGATGGACGCATGGTTATATAATATTTGTCACCAAATGGATACTGTGCATAAGTATCGCTGACTGTATATACAGGAGTATAGTAGAAGTCTGGAATACCATTCTGCTGACCAGTCATACCCCAACCCAAGCGGAGCTTCAACTCATCAAGCCATTTTGCGTCCTTCAAGAAAGGTTCGTTGTTAATCTTCCAAGCAAAGGCTGCAGCAGGGAAGTAACCCCACTTCTTGCCTTTTTTGAAACGAGAAGAACCATCGGCACGGAATGTTGCTGTAAGCAAATAGCGATCTAACAAGTTGTAATTAAAACGTCCGAAGTAAGACACCAATGAGTTGTGAGCCTTCCACATGGTGTTCTTCTGATACGTTGGACTATATATATAGTTCATTTTACCATCTGCTTCAACGAACTGAGGATTGTTGTCTCTCAAGTACTCATCAATACCACTTCCGTAGTTATAGCCTGTTCTGTGGTAGTGGCTCTGCTCTGCACCTGCCATGATGTCGATATCATGAACACCGAACTTGTGTGCATATTCAGCAAAAGCTTTTCCTTCGATGCTATATTTGTATTGATGGTCAGTGCCATAATATCCAAAATAGTTGTTAGAGAAGGAATACTTGGAAATGTCTTCATTCTGCTTACCATCTGTATACTGGGCACCGATGGCAGCATGCAAATGCAAGTCTTCGAAGCATGAATCTTGTAGTCTACCTCAAGGTTTCCTGAAATATCATTAGACTTTGCTATACACTTGTAGTTGTCGAGAACTGCAACTGGGTTCTGTGTAACTTGAGAGGCAGCCATCTTCTTCCAATCAGGATCGCTAATCTGGTCGCTCTTGTTCTGCAAGTACTGGAAATATCCACCAACGTATTTGTAGTCTTCACCATTTCCATATACAGGCTGTGTAGGATCCATTGACAATGCATTACCGATAGCATCACCAACTTTTGCATAGCGGTCCTTCTCGAACATATACTTTGCTGTGAAGTTGAAGTTCAAGTGCTTATCGAGGAAAGAAGGAGCAACATTGACAGATGTATTGAAACGCTTCATCCATGTTGTCTTGACAATACCATTGTTGTCTTCGAAACCTAAGCTGACGCGATAAGGCATATTCTTCAGACCACCCTGAATACTAATGTTGTGATTAGTAGAAACAGAGGTGCGGAAAATCTCATTCTGCCAGTCTGTATCGTAACTGCCTAATGTGCTTGTGTCGATACCAAGAGAGGTAAGAGCCTGCTTGTACTCGCTGGCATTCATCACATCATATTTCTTCTGGATGGTTGACAGTGTTACGTTGCCATTATAAGTAACAGAAGGCTTCTGACCAGAACGTCCCTTCTTGGTTGTAATGATGATGACACCATTAGAAGCACGGGAACCGTAAATTGCTGTAGCAGACGCATCTTTCAATACAGTGAAGCTCTCGATATCGTTAGGGTTAATCATGGCTAAGACGTTACTCATACCCTTGTTGGTATTGTTGTCAATAGCCAAACCATCGATTACGTAGAGAGGGTCATTAGAAGCACTCAGAGAAGCACCACCACGGATACGAATCTGTGCACCGGTACCAGGCTGACCGCCACCAGTCTGTACATCTACACCGGCAATCTTACCTACCAACATATCAGAGGCACTGCTTGTGATACCCTTTGACATCTCGTCTGGCTTGATAGCTGTAACAGAACCAGTCAAGTCGTTCTTCTTAGCGCGACCATAACCAATGACAACGACCTCGTTCAAAGACTTCTGGTCGTCAACCAAGGTAATCATCATGTTAGATGTTGCTTTGATTGTTTTTGGAGTCATTCCCAGATAAGTGAAAGTAAGGTTTGCACCTGGCGCTGCATCAACAGAGAAGTTACCATCCATGTCGGTAATGCCCACTGCCTTACCGTTAACTGTAATGGTAGCACCCATGACAGGCTCACCAGAAGCATCCTTCACATGTCCCTTAATTGCATTACTCTGCGCAAAGGAACTCACCGTCAGAAGCAGACCGCTTGCTAGGGTCAACGCTCTGAGAGGCAATTTAATTTTTACCTGCTTCATCATTTGCTTTGATTTTTAAGTTAATGAATTATATTTATTTATCTACTTTTTCTTCTTTTCTTTTTGGCTTAAGTTGTCATCGTTCCTACTCAAAATGTCGTTCTGGCTCTTGTTTAGTCTTTCTGGCATCTTACTTATATTATATAAGGTAGGAATGGGGCGTTTGCCCATAAACTTGTCGTTTCTGTGTGCAAAATTAAGTTCTTTTCTCTTATGTTGTACTATTTTTATGTTAATTCCGTTATTTATTTTGTGCAAACGTTTGCACAGAAATTACTTGATTTAAGTCAAGAACTTTGAACTGATATTAAGGATATTTCGTAATTTTGCAGCACAACTAATAGCAATGGGCGATAAAGAAACAATAACAATGAAAGATATAGCTCGCGACCTGGGCGTAAGTGTTGCCACGGTGAGCCGAGCATTGAAGGACAGTTCTCGTATCAGTACTGCCCAAAAGGAGCGTATTCAGAAATACGCGCGTGAACATAACTTCTTTCCTAATTTCCTGGGTGAAGCTTTAAGACATAATAAGGTGAAGCCGATGAAGGTGATTGGAGTTATTGTACCTCAGGTGGTACACTATTACTTCATGTCGGTGCTTTCGGGTATAGAGGAAGAGGCTAGAGCCAGAGGTTACCGTGTGATGGTGGCGCAGAGTAACGAGCGTTACGATAAGGAGGTGGCCATCTGTGAAGACTTCTATCAGAACAAGGTTTGTGGCATCATCGTTTCACAGGCGAAGGATACCAAGCAGTATGACCATTTCGAAAAACTGCTGCAGAATGGGGTGCCGCTTATCTTCTATGATAGAATATGTACGGGCGTGAACTGCTCGCGAGTGGTGGTAGATGACTATATGGGTGCCTTTACTGCCGTTACCCACATGATTGATACGGGCTGCAAGAAGATTGCCTTCTACGGCTCGCCGATGAATCTGGAAATCTCCAAAAACCGATATAACGGTTATCATGATGCGCTGGTAAAGCATGGTTTGACGGAGAACCCTGACTGGGTGAAGATCTGCGATGACCGTGCCAGTGCCGAAGCAATAACGCCGGATATTCTGAAAGGGGAAGATCGTCCGGATGCGTTCTTCGCCATCAATGATGATACGGCAATCGGCATTCTCTATACCGCCAAGCGGATGGGGCTCAAGGTGCCTGAAGAAATCAGCATCTGCGGATTCACCAATGGTGACCGTGCCAAGCGTGCGACCCGATGCTTACTACGGTTGAGCAGCGAGGTGTTGCCGTAGGCGAGGAAGCTGCCAATATCCTGATTGGCCAGGTGGAAGGCTCCATTCCTAGAGATGAGGTGGAGAAGCGAGTGGTGAGAACACGACTCGTGGTGAGAGGAACAACAAGATAAAAATATAAAAGCATAACAATATGAAACAAAAACCTGATTTAAGTTTCTGGAAGCTCTGGAACTTGAGCTTCGGATTTTTCGGAGTACAGATTGCCTACGCCCTACAGAGCGCCAACATCTCCCGAATCTTTGCAACGTTGGGTGCTGACCCACACAACTTGAGTTATTTCTGGATTCTCCCTCCTCTGATGGGAATCCTGGTTCAGCCTATCGTGGGCACGTTGAGCGATAAGACGTGGTGCCGCTTCGGTCGCCGCATCCCTTATCTCTTTGTGGGTGCTACGATTGCCGTCCTGGTAATGTGCCTGCTGCCGAATGCCGGTTCGCTCGGACTGACCGTGAGCGGTGCGATGCTCTTCGGACTGATAGCGCTGATGTTCCTCGATACGAGCATCAACATGGCGATGCAGCCGTTCAAGATGCTGGTAGGCGATATGGTAAATGAAAAACAGAAGGCAAAGGCTTACTCTATCCAGAGTTTCCTCTGCAATGCCGGTTCTGTAGCCGGATATATCTTCCCATTCCTCTTTACCTTCCTCGGTATCAAAAATTATGCAGAGAAGGGTGTGGTTCCTGATTCTGTCATCTGGTCGTTCTATATCGGTGCGGCTATCCTGATTCTCTGTGTTATCTACACCACGATGAAGGTGAAGGAGTGGAATCCACAGCAGTATGCGGACTATAATGAAGCGAAGAGTGAAGAGGGAAGAGTGAAGAATTCTAATGCTGAGGCTTCTGAAGACAAGGCCGGTTGGATTACTTTGCTGCGCAAGGCGCCATCTACCTTCTGGAAGGTGGGACTGGTTCAGTTCTTCTGCTGGGCTGGTTTCCTTTATCTCTGGAATTATTCTACGGGAGCCATCGCTGAAACCGTATGGAATACGACCGACCCTGCTTCTGAAGCATTTCAGGAGGCAGGCAACTGGGTGGGCATTCTCTTTGCCGTACAGGCGGTAGGTAGTGTTATCTGGGCTGTGATTCTCCCTCAGTTTAAGAATACGAAGGTGGCATACGCTGTCAGTCTGGTTGTCGGTGGTGTGGGCTTTGCCTGATACCATTCCTGCATGACCAGTATCTGCAGTTTATTCCGTTCCTGATGATTGGTGCCGGTTGGGCAGCTATGCTGGCGATGCCTTTCACCTTTGTTACCAATGCTTTGCAGGGATATGGTCACATGGGTGCTTATCTCGGCCTGTTTAACGGAACCATCTGTATCCCTCAGATTGTGGCTGCCATCTGCGGTGGAACTGTCCTGAGTCTGGTGGGTTCTCATCAGAGCGATATGATGATTGTGGCAGGTATCCTGCTGATTGCGGGTGCGCTGTCTGTGAGTATCATCAAGTATAAGAAATAGGTGTAAGTAACAGAGTGAACGATTAATTGATTGTTTCTACGGAGTGGGGGATGTGCAAACGTTTGCAAGGTTTGTGTGAGAAAAAATGCAAATTTCTGATACGTTTTTCATACGTTTTTCTTACCTTTGTAGCAGCAAATATAAATTATAACATTTTCAAGAGCCTTTAAGAGTCTTATGACAGTACAGTTTAATATTGAGTATAAAGCAATGTTCGGCGAACAGATCGTCGTAAACATTCAGACGGAGGAAGGTGAACTGAAACTTCCTCTCGAGACAACAGATGGTGAAAGATGGGCATGCGACTGGTGTGTTGAATCACCAGAAAAATCGTATACCTATTATTATAGTGTAGAACGTGAAGGTAGAGCAGTCAAGACCGAATGGCTTATGATTAAGCATCAGCTCGAAGTAAATGCCAAGAAGGCTGCGGTTTATACCCTTTACGATCATTGGAAGGCTATGCCTGAGGATGCTTTCCTCTACAGCAGTGCCTTTACCGATTGCATCAATCATCAGGTTCCACAGAAGATGAAGCCGGAAACGGGCAGCAAGATTGTGCGTCTGATAGTCCGTGCTCCTCAGCTTCGTGATGGTGAGCGTCTGGGTGTATTGGGTGCAGATAAAGCTTTGGGTGCTTGGGATGTGCAGAAGATTCTTCCGATGACTCAGCATACCTATAATGAATGGGTTGCTGATATTGATGCGACTCATCTTGAGGGCAGTCATCTGGAGTTTAAGTTCGTGGCTTTCAGAAATGCAAAGAACGAGCTTCTCTGGGAAACCAGCATGAACAGAACCGTGGATTTGCCGGAGATGAAGGCAGGTGAGTTGGTATCTTATGAACTCGACCAGGCTTTCTTCGCTCTGTATAACCGCAAACTTGCCGGAACGCTGGTGCCAGTATTCTCATTGCGTACCCGTAAGAGTGCCGGTATCGGTGACTTCGGTGATCTGAAGACCATGATTGATTTTGTGGCTTCTACCGGTCAGAAGGTGCTCCAGCTCCTTCCTATCAATGATACCACCATCACCCATACATGGACCGACAGTTATCCATATAGCTGCATCAGCGTCTTCGCCATTCATCCGCAGTATGCCAACCTTCATGCTCTTCCTGAGTTGAAGGATGCAAAGGCTCGTGCTGAGGCTGAGAAGACACGTGCAGAGTTGAACGCACTGGATAAGATAGACTACGAAAAGGTAAATGATTTCAAGATAAATTACTTGCGCCAAATCTTCAATCAGGAAGGTGAAAAGATGATGAAGACAGCCGAATACAAGGCTTTCTTCCAGGATACTAAACAGTGGTTGGTTCCTTACGCCCAGTATTCATACCTGCGTGATAAGAATGGTACGGCTGATTTCAACCAGTGGCCAGATCATCAGGTATGGGATGAGGCTGAACGCAAGGCACTTACCGACCCTAAGACTGCAGCTTACAAGAACGTGGCGTTCTTCTATTTCGTACAGTTCGTACTGGACCGCCAGATGCAGGAGGCTCACGAGCATGCCAAGGCTAAGGGCGTTATTTTGAAGGGTGATATTCCAATCGGCGTAAACCGCAATGGTTGTGATGTATGGATGGAACCTAAATACTTCAACCTCAATGGTCAGGCGGGTGCTCCACCTGATGACTTCTCTGCCAATGGTCAGAACTGGGGATTCCCTACCTATAACTGGTTTGAGATGCTGAAGGATGGCTGCCAGTGGTGGAACCGCCGTTTCCAGAACATGGCAAGATATTTTGATGCTTACCGCATCGACCACGTATTGGGCTTCTTCCGTATTTGGGAGATTCCGGTACATAGCGTACATGGATTGCTCGGACAGTTTGCTCCTGCGCTCGCCATGAGCCGTGAAGAGATAGAAAGCTATGGTTTGCACTTCCAGGATGACCGTTTTACCCGTCCGTTCATTACCGATTGGGTATTGGACCGTGTGTTCCATGAGCGTGCCGGCGAGGTAAAGGAGAAGTATCTCGACCGTCTGGATGACGAGCGTTATCAGATGAAGCCTGAGGTAGATACCCAGCGCAAGGTAGAGGCTCTCTTTGCTGATGCAACAGATGAGAAGGAACTTTGGCTGCGTGATGGCTTGTATGCCTGATCAGCGATGTACTCTTCGTACGTGATCATACCAACCCTGGCGTCTTCCATCCACGTATCTCAGCCCAGCTTGACTTTATCTACGAGTCGCTCTATGATAATGACAAGGCTGCGTTCAACCGCCTTTACAACGACTATTTCTATCGCCGCAACAACCAGTTCTGGTATCAGGAGGCGATGAAGAAGTTGCCTAAGCTGGTTCAGGCTACCCGCATGCTGGTTTGTGCCGAAGACCTTGGTATGGTGCCTGATTGTGTGCCATGGGTGATGGATGAACTGAAGATTTTGAGTCTGGAACTCCAGAGCATGCCAAAGGATCCATCGGTTAAGTTCGGATATCTGAGCCGTAATCCATATCGTTCTGTATGTACCATTTCCAGCCACGATATGCCTACTCTGCGCATGTGGTGGGATGAGAATGTCCAGCGTACCCAGGAGTATTACAATACGATGCTCTACCGTCAGGGACCTGCTCCTCATCCACTCCCAGGCTGGTTGGCTAGTGACATCATCAGCCGCCATCTCACCTCTCCATCCATGCTCTGCATATTGAGCATCCAGGACTGGCTGGCTACCGATGAGGCTCTCCGTCTGCCGGATGCCGATGCCGAGCGTATCAATATCCCGGCTAACCCTAAGCATTACTGGCGTTACCGCATGCACCTCAACATAGAGGATCTGGCTGCTGACAAGCGTTTCGTGCAGAATATCACAGAGATGATTTCGCAGTCTGGAAGAGTCTAACTAACATGATTATATATACCGTGCAAACGTTTGCACGCTCATTTGCAGAAAAATACCCTCCCAAAACGTGGAGGGTATTTTTGTTTTTTGTATCTTTGCACTATCTTAAGAATAAACAGATAATGATTGAGATAAACTAACGAAGATTCAAAAACAAGAATAAACAACGACTGAACAGTATGAAAAAACTGAATGTATTAGTGATGGGCCTCTTGCTTCCTATGTTGGCAGCAGCCCAGACCGTTAAATCACCTAACGGCAATGTCTCGGTAACTTTCTCTTTGACCGAAAAGGGACAGCCTACCTATGAGATGAGCTATAAGGGAAAGACTGTATGTAAGCCATCCCACTTAGGATTGGAGTTGGCGAAGGATAAGCATGCCTCTAAGGGTATGGAGGAAACCAGCCTGATGGATGGTTTTACTGAAACTGGCAGCAAGACATCGACTTTCGACGAAACCTGGAAGCCGGTATGGGGTGAAACCGCTACCATCCGCAATAACTATAACGAGATGGAGGTAAACCTGAACCAGGCTGCTTCTAAGCGTAATATCACCATCCGTTTCCGTGTATATGATTATGGTATGGGCTTGCGCTATGAGTTCCCACAGCAGGAAAGTCTGAACTATTTCGTCATCCAGGAGGAGCATACCCAGTTTGCCATGGCAGGCAATCATACCGCTTACTGGATTCCTGGTGATTATGATACACAGGAGTATGACTACAATATTACTCCGTTGACAGGTATCCGTCCAATTATTGCGAAAAACCGTGAAGCTACAAGAGCAATTCCTCTACCACCGTCTTCTCTGATACCGGTGTTCAGACCTCTCTCCAGATGAAGACCCAGGATGGACTCTATATCAATATCCACGAGGCTGCCTGCCTGGATTATCCTACCATGCATCTCAATCTGGATGAGAAAACATTGACCTTCGAGTCTTGGCTTACTCCTGATGCCGTAGGCAGAAAGGGATTCATCCAGACACCATTCAATACCCCTTGGCGTACCGTAATGGTAAGTGATGATGCACGTGATATGCTTTCATGCAAGTTGACCTTGAATCTCAACGAGCCTTGCAAGATTAAGGATACATCCTGGATTCATCCTACCAAGTACTGCGGTGTATGGTGGAACATGATTGTAGGCACCAAGACCTGGAGCTATACCAACGATCTGCCATCTGTGCGTCTCGGTGTAACCGATTACAGCAAGTGCAAGCCTAACGGTACTCATGGTGCAACCAACGAGGAAGTAAAGCGCTACATCGACTTTGCAGCCAAGAACGGTTTGCAGGAGGTGCTGGTAGAAGGCTGGAACGAAGGTTGGGAAGACTGGTTCGGTCATCAGAAACTCGATGTCTTCGACTTCGTGACTCCATATCCTGACTTTGATATCAAGATGCTCAACGAATATGCTCACTCTAAGGGCGTGAAACTGATGATGCACCACGAGACTTCTGCTGCCGCTCTCAACTACGAGCGCCACCTGGAAGATGCCTTCAACCTGATGAACAAATATGGTTATGATGCCGTGAAGACCGGTTATGTAGGAGATATCATTCCAAGAGGTGAGTATCACTACAGCCAGTTGATGAATAATCACTACCAGCGTGTCATCGAAACCGCTGCCAAGCATCATATCATGGTGAATGCCCACGAGGCAACCCGTCCTACAGGTATCTGCCGCACCTGGCCTAACCTGGTTGGCAACGAGAGTGCACGTGGTACAGAATACGAGTCATTTGGCGGTAATTCGACTTATCACACCGTGATGTTGCCATTCACCCGTTTGCAGGGTGGTCCGATGGATTATACTCCTGGTATCTTTGAGACCAAGCTTTCAGAGTGGAGCAACAACCAGAGCTATGTTCATACCACACTCTGTGGTCAGCTTTCGCTCTATCTCGTGATGTACAGTCCTTTGCAGATGGCTGCCGATCTTCCAGAGCATTATGAGAAGTACGATGATGCCTTCCAGTTTATCCGCGACGTAGCTTGCGATTGGGACGACTCCAAGTATCTGGAGGCAGAGCCAGCCAAGTATATCACCGTAGCACGCAAGGCTAAGGGTACCGATAACTGGTTTGTAGGCGGTAAGACTGATGCAGCCCGCACAGCCGTAGTAAAACTCGACTTCCTGGATAAGGGCAAGAAGTATGCTTGCGCTATCTATCAGGACGGCAAGAATGCTGACTACGAGAAGAACCCTAAATCTTACAAGATTGTTCACAAGACAGTGAAGAAGGGTGATGTTTTGAAGATTAACGAAGCACGTGGTGGTGGTTTCGCCATCTCTTTGCTCGCTAAATAAGCCTATAATTTCCGTATTTCCGTCCAACTGTGTCCGGTTGGTCGGAAATACGCTAAAAATGAGCGTAGATAATCTGTCACAGTTTTCTTCGCTCAGTTCGCTTTAATGTCCTGTATAACAATAACTTAACAATATGAATATCCAAAAACTAATAATTGCAGCATTGACAGCAACCGTTTTACCAACTTCATTGAATGCGCAGCAGACATTCAATGAGATGATGTATTCCAAGGAGAAAACCATGTTTATCCTGAATGCTCCAACAGCCCAAAAGTCTTCTGTAACCCTCCGACTTTATAAGCAAGGTCAGGGAGGAAAGGCTTATAAAACGCTGAAAATGAAGAAGTTGGGAGATGAACGCTGGGAGGCTACCGTAAAGGGCGACCTCAAGGGAAAGTTCTATACCTTTGATATAGGAAAGGGTGAAACACCGGGCACATTTGCCAAGGCGGTAGGTGTGAACGGAAACCGTGGCGCCATCGTAGATTTGTATGATACCGATCCATCTGGATGGGATAAGGACGTGCGTCCTGCCCTGAAATCGCCAGCCGATCTCGTTGTCTACGAGCTTCACGTGCGTGATTTCTCCATTTCTCCTACATCCGGCTTGAAATATAAGGGTAAATATCTCGCCCTCACCGAGCCTAAGGCCATCGAATATCTCAAGAATCTGGCATCAACGCCATCCACTTCCAGCCTGTATTCGATTTCGCTTCTATAGATGAGACCCGACTCGACAAACCACAGTTCAACTGGGGTTATGATCCGAAGAACTATAATGTGCCGGAAGGCAGTTACGCTACCGACCTTATTCTCCAGCAACCCGCATCAAGGAGTTCAAGGAGATGGTGATGGCGCTGCATAAGGCAGGCATCCGAGTGATTTTCGATGCCGTATATAACCATACTTTCGATATTAACGGCAGCAATTTCCAGCGTACCTATCCTGATTATTATTATCGCAAGACCAAGGATGGTAAGTATTCTGATGGTTCAGGCTGTGGCAACGAGACTGCTTCTGAAAAGCCTCTCATGCGTCAGTATATGCTGGAGAGTGTGAAATACTGGATAGACGAATATCATATTGACGGTTTCCGTTTCGACCTGATGGGCGTTCATGACATCGAAACCATGCAGGCTATCCGTGAGATGGTGAACCGCATCGATCCTAGCATCTATATCTATGGTGAGGGGTGGAGTGCTGGCAGTTGTGCTTATCCTACAGAGAAACTGGCGGTGAAGGCGAATACCCAGCAGCTCAAGGGTATCGGTGCTTTCAGCGATGATATGCGCGATGCGCTCCGTGGTCCTTTCTCTGATGACCATCAGGGTGCGCTCCTGGCTGGTCTTACAGGTCAGGAGGAGAGTCTGAAGTTCGGTATTGTGGGTGGCATTGCTCATCCGCAGGTGGATATGACAAAGGTGAACTATGACAAGAAGCCTTGGACCAACAATCCTACCGAGCAGATCAGTTATGTAAGCTGCCACGACGATATGTGTCTGGTAGACCGTCTGAAGGCAAGCATCGCATCTCTTACCGACAAGAATATCCCTGAAGCAATACGTACTGCCGAGTTGCTCCGCATCGATAAGCTTGCGCAGACCTGCGTCTTCACTTCCCAGGGTGTTCCTTTCATCCTTGCCGGCGAAGAGATGCTCCGCGACAAAAAGGGAGTACACAATAGCTATAATTCTCCTGACAGCATCAACCAGTTTACCTGGACCAATCTGCAGAAGTATCCGCAGGCGTTTGCTTATTATAAGAGTCTGATTCAGTTCCGCAAGAATCATCCAGCCTTCCGTCTTTCAACAGGCGATAAGGTACGTCAGCATCTGGAGTTTCTGCCTAGTCAGGATGTCAATGGCAACAAGCAGACTTGCCTCGTAGGTTTCCAGCTCAAAAATCTGGAGGGCATTGATGCGTGGAAGAACATCATCGTGATCTATAACTTCAATAAGGAGGCAAAGAAGATGCAGATTCCTGAGGGTAGCTATATTGTGGCTTGCTGCAACGGTGTGATCAATGAGGATGGCTTAGGCTTTGTTTCGGGAAAGGAAGCTGAGGTTGCCCCTCAGTCAGCCTTGATTCTTTATCAGAAATAGTTTATATATTTATAATAAGGTGTAATATGAAAAAGATTATAGCTTCATTAGTGCTTATGGGTAGCGCAATAAGTATGAACGCGGCAGTTAACGTAAACCGCATTGAACCTACCGACTGGTATGTGGGCATGAAAGATGCTTCGCTCCAGCTGATGGTGTATGGCAAGGATATCAAGAATGCCGATGTAACGGTAAACTATCCGGGTGTGAAGGTAGACAGCATCGCCCGCCTTGATTCTCCTAATTATCTCCTGGTTTATCTTAACCTCGATGGGGCAAAGGCTGGTGAGATGACCCTCAACTTCAAGCAGGGCAAACAGTCGAAGAAAGTAAAGTATGTGTTGAAGAACCGTGAGATGGCGGGTGATAAGCGCATCGGTTTCTCTAACGAGGATGTGCTCTATATGCTGATGCCAGACCGTTTTGCCAACGGCAATCTGAAGAATGATGCCTTTAAGACGATGCGTGATAAGACCTGCAACCGTGCAGAGCCTAGTCTGCGACATGGTGGCGACTTGGAGGGAATCCGCCAGCACTTGGATTATTTCAACCAGTTGGGTGTAACCGCTCTGTGGTTTACCCCGGTTTTGGAGAACGACAGTCCAAGTAACGGCAAGAACAGCAGCTATCATGGTTATGCTACCACCAATTACTATCGTGTAGACCCACGTTTCGGAACCAATGCCGATTATAAGCAGCTGATAAATGAGGCTCACAAGAAAGGTTTGAAGATTGTGATGGATATGATTTTCAACCATTGCGGTTTCGAGCATCCTTGGGTTGCCGATATGCCTTCAAAGGACTGGTTTAATAAACCAGAATGGCTGGCTCCTGAAAATCAGACTGCCGAGCATCAGAAGAACATCGGTACGGTGGATGGCGCTGCTAAGGTGAACGATAAGTATCTGCAGACCAGTTATAAGCTGACTCCGGTACTTGATCCATACGCCAGCAAGGTTGATCTCACAGAAACCGTAGACGGCTGGTTTGTTCCAACTATGCCTGACCTCAACCAGCGTAACCCACACGTTATCAAGTATCTGATTCAGAACAGCGAGTGGTGGATAGAGAGCGCTGGTATCGACGGCATCCGTATGGATACCTATCCTTATGCCGACCGCGATGCGATGGCACACTGGATGAAGGTGCTGGGCGAGGAGTATCCTCACTTCAATACCGTAGGCGAGACTTGGGTAACCGAGCCTGCCTATACTGCAGCATGGCAGAAGGACAGCAAACTTTCTGAGAAGAACAGCTATCTGCCAACCGTTATGGATTTCGCCTTCTTCGACCGCATCAATAGTGCAAAGAAAGAGGAGACCGATGACTGGTGGAATGGTATGAACCGTCTCTACAACGTGTTCTGCTACGACTATCTCTATCCTAATCCAAAGAGCGTAATGGCATTCATCGAGAATCATGATACCGACCGCTTCCTGGGTGAAGGCAAGGATACCCTGGCTTTGAAGCAGGCGCTGTCATTGCTTCTTACCATCAATCGCACTCCTCAGCTCTATTATGGTACAGAGGTGCTGATGAACGGTACCAAGAGTGTAACCGATGGCAATGTACGCAAGGACTTCCCTGGCGGTTGGGCTGGTGACAAGCACAATGCCTTTACTGCCGAAGGAAGAACACAGGCAGAAAACCAGATGTTCAACTGGCTCAGCAACCTGTTGCACTGGCGTCAGGGCAATGAAGTGATTACTAAGGGCAAGCAGACCCAGTTCTGTCCTCAGAAGGGTGTTTACGTAATTGCCCGCCAGTATAAGGGTAAGAATGTGATGACGGTTATTAACGGCAAGAACGAGGCAAACGAGCTGAATGTTTCCCGTTATGCAGAGATTATCGGTTCTCATGATAAGGCTACGGATGTTACAAACGGTCGCACCGTTCTTATCAACAAGAACGTGAAGCTCCGTCCTCGCCAGAGCATGATTCTTGAGTTCTAAAGACTTAGTATCAGTCACTTGATACTTTCATATCTCAGCAGGCTAACGCAGTTATCAGTGTTAGCCTGCTTTTTTTCATAAAAATATTCTTTCGTTTCAATTATTCTTTGTAAATTTGCAGCAGAGTTAACGAAATAGCTTTAGAATGATAGAAGAATTAGGCAAATGGCTGTTAGATATAGCAAAATATATTGTTACAGCTTATGTTTTAGTGAGAATGTTTGGTAATGATGATGGTTCGATTTGGACTTTAATAGGAGCAGTCTTTTTTGCAGCTCTTACGTTTGGGACAGGGTTATATCTTATCAGACGAAGTGAAAATAAAAAATAAGAAAGGTAAATAATATGGATTACGGATTATTAGGAATGTACTTGTTCCTTTCAGTTATAGCTATAGGCTCATTGGTTTATGTGAAGATAGAGGATCACAAAGAACAAAAAAAACAATAGCTATGAATTGGAATCTTTTTAGTATGTATATCGCTCTTGCTTTGTTAGGAGTTGGTATGGTCATCTATGCAAAAATAGAAGACAGGAAGAAAGGAAAATAATGATTAGAAGATACATTCTAACCTTTATAGCAGCATTGATCGTTACCTTGAGCAGTTGGGCGCAAGGTGGGCTGCCTAGTCGCTATAATGTAAGCTATCTCAATATGGCTGCAGGTATGCCGAATAATTTTGCTGATGATATCTTTCAGGATTCCTACGGCTTCGTATGGATCAGTACGCATGGTGGTGGACTGGTACGCTACGATGGTTTCAATTTCATGAACTTCGGTTTGGGGTCTGTAGGAATCAGTCTGCGAAGCAACAGCTGCCGTAATGTCTGCGAAGATCCGTTCAAGCGCCTTTGGGTGGCTTTCGAAGAAGGTCCGCAGGTGCTCGACCTCAATACCATGCAGCCTGTTGTTCCACCTTGTGAGAACAGCCAGGTAGAGGCACAACTCAACAAAGTATTCAAGAACCTTTGCACCCGAATATATTGTGATGCAAAGGGCAATATATGGATGCTTTCTTTCAACCAGCTTACCCGTTTCGGCTTTAACGAAAAGGGCGAGGTGAGCAGCGTCTTGTCCACATCCTATCCTTATAATGCTCCCGACCTCGGAATCTGTGATGTCTATCGCAGAGGAACGGTTGTATTATGCAACAATGGAGTGGTGAGCGAGTTTTCTGTGAAGAACAATCAGCTCGTGTCAAAGAACATCTCATCCCTGTTCCCTCCGCTCGAAGGTCGGTATGGGGGGGCGCTTATTTATTATCATGGCAAGATATGGATGGGTACGAATCGCGGATTGCTTAATAGCGGCAAGCAGGAATTCCATTGCTCTGCTACCGACCATTCGCTCCAGCACGAAGTAGTGACGAGCCTTGCTGTTTCTCCAGATGACAAACTTCTGGTAGGAACGCTCTGTGGCGTAGATATCTTCAATGATAAGACCGGAGAGATAGAACATTGGAACACTGCTACGGCTGTGAATCCGCTGAGCAGCAACTTTATCAACAGTCTTTTCTCAAAGAACGGACAGATATGGGTAGGTTCTGAGACAGGTGGTGTTATCAAGCTGGCTCCACGTCAGCTGAATTTGGAATTCTACCGTCACGACCCCGCCACCCCGGGCAGTATCTCTCCTAATGCTGTCAATGCTATGTATGCGGCAGCCGGCGGAACCCTGTGGGTAGGAACAGTAGAGGGAGGTCTCAATGCCTTGACTCCAGGCAGCATGAACTTTGTTCATTATACGGTGGCAAATTCCGGTTTGCCGCATAATACCGTCTCGGTTCTTGCAGCTGATAACCGCAATCAGCTCTGGATTGGTACCTGGGGAAGGGGCTTTGCTGTGATGAATCTCAGTCAGCCGGGCAAGATTATTCCTCTGGTGATAGATGCTAAGCATCAGCATTTACTCAACTTTGCCGGTGCCTTGGCTTACGATCCTATCAATGATGGTATGTGGCTCGGAACCAATGACGGTCTCTTCTTCTATGATATGAAGCGCCGCCAACTCATTGAACCTTTCAGGGGATGCCTGAATGTGCGCGGCTGCATTGGTTCTCTGATAACCCGAAAGGGCAAACTCCTGATGGGTTGTGTGCGGGGAATGGTAGAGGTCGACCTCAAGTCGCGTCCTCATGGCAAGGGCGATTTCGCTGTGACGTATCATCAGTATAAACTCGACAATCCGAAGAGTGGAGTCTTCGATAAGATATTGTCTTTCTGCCAGGCTAAGGATGGAAAGATATGGATGGGCAGTAACGGCTACGGTCTGTATTGCTATACCAGCGATAAAAACGGAAAGACTCAAGTGAAGTCGTATACCACCAATAACGGACTTGCCAACAATATCGTGAAGGGTATTGTAGAGGATAACCAGGGGATGTTGTGGATAGCTACCGATAATGGACTCTCTATCTTCAATCCGAAGACCGAGGCATTCTGTAGTTTCTCCCGTGAAGACGGTCTGATCAGTTCGCAGTTCTATTTCAATGGAGCCATCCGCAATGCCAAGGGCGAGATATTCCTGGGCACCGATGCGGGTATGATGGCTGTAAAGGGCATAAACCGTTCTGTGCATCAGATGGGTAAGTTGTGCTTTACCGAACTTCTGGTAGATAACCAGCCTGTCTTTGCCGGCAGTGATTATTTGGAAGAAGACATTTCCATTGCCAGAAAGTTGCGTATCCATGAGAGTGATAAGTCGTTTACCCTCTTTTTCTCAGCGCTCAATTATGGCAGCGAGACACAGGGCGTGTACCTTTATCGCATGAAGGGATACGAGAATGAGTGGGTTCAACTCAAGGCTGGTCAGCATAGTGTGCGTTATTCCACTCTGCCGGCTGGAGACTATAAGTTTGAGGTGAAATATATCCCATCTATCAATTCCGACAAGGAGCAGGTGATCTCTGTAGAAGTTCAGATTACTCCTTATTTCTGGAAGAGCTGGTGGTTTGTTACTCTTATTATAATAGGTATCATCGCCTTGCTCCAATATGCTTATGTGCGCCGTCTCAACAAGATGCGCGAAGAGGAAGTAGAGGCTCTGTACCGTCCTATCGAGCAGCGATGAAGGAAAGTGATGAACCAGAAAAGTTGCAGAGTCGCATCCAGATGATTCTGCAGAACCAGAAGCGCTATCAGGACAGTCAGAAAAAGAGCATTGAGGCTGACAGGAAGATGGTAGAGGAGAATACGCGTCCATTCATGGAAGAAGTGATGGATGTGATGGAGAAGAACTACGATAATTCGGAGTTTGGTGTACAGGAACTGGCAGATGCTTGGGTATATCACGCAGTGTACTGAGCAAGAATCTCTCCAAGGAGACAGGCTTGCCAACAGCCCAGTTTATCCGCAACTATCGTCTCGACATCTCGCGCAAGATGATGGCTGATAAAACTTCCAACCGAAATATTACGGAGATAGCCTACCGTGTAGGCTTCAACGATCCGAAGTATTTCACCCGTTGCTTCACCAAGCAGTTTGGCATCTCGCCGACTGCATATAAGGATCAGTTGGATTCTCAGGGTTCAGATATGGCATAGTTCTCCTTGGATTCTTCGGAGAAATAATGTTCCTGGATGTGATAATTTGTTAAGTAAATAAAATAAAACTGAGGGGCTACTTGATATAAGTCAAGTAACCCCTTGCTTTGTATGTGTGGGTACACAACTGGTGGATAAGCACGTAATATCCTTAAAAATCCACTGCTTATGCGTTTTGTCCACCTATAAAACCCATTTGTCCACCCTATATAAACCGATTAATTGTACTTTTGCCACTGAAAAAGGATTTAAGATTTTTAAATAACCTATTTGAATAGTAAACAAACAACCTAAAGGCGTTAAGTTATGAAGTTAAGAAAAACTTTACTTTCGTTTGCTTGTGCTATCATGGTGGCATTAAGTTTCACTGCTTGTGGTGATGACTGGGGCCGACAGGACGATCCTGCTGGCGGACAGATTTACCCGTCTAAGTCAACAGTGGCAACTTATGACTTTGAGTATTCAGAAGAGAAACCTGAGTATTCAGACATGATAAGTCACGATGAGTCATGTGAGGTGACCAATGATGAGACCCTCGCAAGTAATGTATTGCACATCAATGGTAAGGGTGGTGCCAAGATTGCCAATCCTTTCAATGGTGTGAAGTTGCAAAATGGTGCTGCCATCACTTTCGCTGTAAAGATTGATGCAGCCGTAGCTGAGGACGGAACAGTCGCAGATGTTGACTTGACACGACCTCTTATCTCATTTGGTTCAGATGAGAAGGATGCTGCTGGTAATGATATCAGTGCTCACTTCTATATTACTGCCAATGGTCAGGTGGTTTACAACAAGCCTACCCAGTTGCAGAGTTTGAACCTGAATGAGAATGATCCTGCTTCTGTGAAGACAGGTATTCTCTCTCCTAATGAGTGGCATTTCGTAGCCCTTCAGCTTTCTACTGAAGGTTACCAGCTCTACGTAGATGGTAAGAAGAGCCTTTCTGGTTATCAGACATCATCAAGTGCTACCTCTTTCAAGTACAAGACTTTGGTTGATTCCATCAACTCTTTACCTTATATATATATAGGTGGAGACAGCAAGTTGACAGCCGAAGAGACCAACACCGTATCTATTGACAATGTTACCCTGATCCGTAACATGATGGAAGAGAAGGATTGGAACAAGACCATTGGAGGTAATGCTGGTGGTGATGAAGCCTTTAAGACTGTAGAATTTGTGAAGGAGGATGGTACTCCTACTACCGAAATCGGTACTTCTGATTGCTCAGCTGCTTGGTGGACAAGCTTCTCAGACTACTATCGTGTTCCTGCGGGTGCTACTCTCCACTTGAAGTTTGAGAATCATACCTCAGGAGCTGGCAACTGGAACAACTGGAACCTCTGTGTTGCTACAGATGACGTTCGTAACGTTGGTAATTATGCCGAGCACTTTGTAATACGTAGCGACCTCTTTGGTTGGGGTGGTAATGCTTCTACTTACAATGCAGCTAATATCTCTAATGAAGGTTATGGCGATTGGGATCAGTTCAAGGCAGATATGAAGGTGCTCAAGTAGACATTACTCTTGAACGTAAGGGTGATGAAATCTATATGACTGCTGTTGCTACAGCAAAGAATGGTACCGTTTATAAGGAAATGTATCACCAGACAATCGGTCAGGATGTGATTCGGGTATTCTTGATTGCAGATCATTCTTATCTCAAGTTGGATGCCAGTGGTTGCACAGTATCTGAACCAGCTAAGGTAGAAACGACAGAAATTGGTACTTCTGATTGCTCAGCTGCTTGGTGGACAAGCTTCTCTGACTATTTCCAGATTCCTGCAGGTAAAACTTTGAACTTGCATTCGAAAATCATACTTCGGGTGCTGGCAACTGGAACAACTGGAACCTCTGTGTTGCTACAGACGATGATCGTAACGTTGGCAATTATGCCGAGCACTTTGTAATGCGTAGCGACCTCTTTGGTTGGGGTGGTGCTGCTTCTACTTACAATGCTGCCAATATTACCAGTGAAGGTTATGGCGATTGGGAACAGTTCAAGGCAGATATGAAGGTGCCAAGGTAAACATTCAGTTGCAGCGTAAGGGCGATGAAATCTATATGACTGCAGTTGCTACAGCTAAGAATGGTACAGTCTATAAGGAAATGTATCATCAGACCATCGGAACAGATATGGTTCGTGCATTTTTGATTGCAGACCATTCTTATCTCAAGCTGGATGCTAACAATTGCTACCTGGCTTCTCCTGTTTACGAATAGGTAAAGCTTAAAAAATAACATAAATAGAATAAACAATGAACAATAACATATTGCATAAGTTATTCTTGACCCTGACACTGGTGCTCCTTACTTTAGGAGCATCAGCACAGGTTACCGTATCTGGTAATGTGTCAGATGAATCGGGTGAGCCTATCATCGGTGCTACTGTTATGGAAGCATTGACAACCAATGGTGTTGTTACTGATTTCGATGGTAACTTCAAGATTCAGGTGAAGAACGAGAACGCTACTTTGAAAATCTCTTATATTGGTATGGTTGCTCAGAACATCCGTGTAGGCAATCAGCGTAATATCAAGGTGGTTCTCAAGGACGAAAGTCAGAAAATCAATGAGGTCGTAGTCGTTGGTTACGGTCATCAGAAGAAGGAGAGTGTCGTTGGTGCTATCTCTCAGGTTAGTTCAGACGACCTCTTGAATACCCCTACAGCCAATGTAACACAGGCTATTGCCGGTAAGATTCCTGGTGTCGTAACAACCCAGGTATCTGGTGCTCCTGGTGCCGATGACGCTACCATCAACATCCGTGGTCGTGCAACCTTCGCTGGCGATGGTGCTCCATTGGTCATGGTTGATGGTGTAGAGCGTGCTTTCTCTCAGGTGGCTCCTGATGATATCGAGAGCATCTCTGTATTGAAGGATGCTTCTGCTACAGCCGTTTATGGTGTGCGTGGTGCGAATGGTGTCATCCTCGTTACTACCAAGCGTGGTAAGGATATGAAGCCAGAGGTTAGTTTGACCAGCAACTTCATGTGGGGTACTCCAACCCGTAAGCCTCACTACTTGAACTCTTACGACTCTGTTACTCTCCTTGAGGAGGCTCTGAAGAACGATGGTCTTCCATCACAGTATTCGGCTTCTGACATCGAGATGTACCGCAAGAGCTGCGCCGGCGAGTTGACAGGTGCTGATGCGCTTCTCTATCCTAATGTAGACTGGTATGATGAGGTGCTCAACAACTGGGCTCCATCTCAGCGCTATAATGTAAGTGTACGTGGTGGTACGAAGCGTATGCGTTACTATGTATCTGGTGAAATCTACAACCAGGGTTCTCTGATCAAGAACCTCAGCCAGGATACCTACGGTAACTCTTCAAGCCCAGGCTACAACCGTTACGCTTTCCGTGCCAACATGGACTTTTTCCTCTCTAAGGATTTGACATTCAGCGTAAACTTTGGTACACGTTTCGAGAACCGTCATGGTTCTAACACCAACGAGAGTTCTACCAACTATGATATCTTCGCACGTATCAACCATACTCCAGGTTGGATCTTCCCAGTATCTTACGAGGTACAGAATGGTGAGACAACCAAGACTCTCTATGGTGGTACAGCCGTATATCAGGACAACGTAGTGGCTGCCCTTGCCAAGGGTGGATACTATCGTGGAACCAATACCATCAATGAGACCAACTTCATCGCAGACTACAAGATGGACTGGTTGACTCCTGGTCTTTCTGCCCGTGGTATGGTTTCATTCGACTATGACTCTTATTATAAGAAGACATTCGGTGCAGCTTTTGCAACCTATGAATTGAACGACCGCAACAACTTTACAAGTGCAGATGCTTATACCAAATATAATGTAGACGGCGACCTGGCTTACTCTAAGGGTTCTTCTACAACTTACAAACTCTATATGGAGGGTCAGATCAACTACGCCCGCAAGTTTGGTAAGCACGATGTTACCGGTATGGTACTTTACAACCAGAACGACTACCGTTACAACTCAGACCTGGCCAAGCGCTATCAGGGTCTCGTAGGTCGTGTAACTTACGGCTATGATGACAAGTATCTTGCTGAGGTTAACGTTGGTTACAACGGTTCAGAGAACTTCCTCAAGGGCAAGCGCTTCGGTTTCTTCCCTGCATTCTCACTCGGTTGGCGTGTAACTCAGGAAGAGTTTATGAAGCAACAGAAAACTGGTTGAACAACCTGAAGATCCGTGCATCTTACGGTGAGGTTGGTAACGACGTATATACCGTAGGTGGTGTGGCTCAGCGCTTCCTCTATGAGGAGAAGTGGAACCAGATTTCCAACGATTACTACTTCGGTAATACTGGTAAAACCGGTATTTTCGAGAGCCAGTATCCTAACTATGGTGTAACATGGGAGCGTGCCAAGAAGTTCAACGTAGGTCTTGAGTTCGGCTTGTTCAACGGTATGCTGACTGGTAACTTCGACTACTTCGTTGAGAACCGTAACGATATCCTGACCGAGTACTTGAGTCGTCCACAGTGGTAGGTGTAACCATGGCAGCCGGAAACCTCGGTAAAACCCAGAACAAGGGTTACGAGTTGGAACTCCATCACTTCAATCACATCGGCAAGGACTTCACCTATAATATCGGTGCAACCTTCTCTCATGCAGCCAACAAGATCAAGAATATGGATGAGCCTGCTTACAAGACCGCTTATCGCAAGCGCGAAGGTCACCCAATCAACCAGTACTTCGGTCTGGTATGCGAGGCTTCGTAACACAGGCCGACTTGGATAATCCTAACTTCCCTGTATCAACCTACGGAACGTAAAGGTTGGTGACCTGAAGTACAAGGATATGAATAACGATGGCTTCATCGATGACCGTGATGAGACATTCATCGGCTACAGCGATATTCCGGAGAACACATACGCTCTGACACTCGGCGCCAACTATAAGGGCATCGGTTTCGAAGTAATGTTCCAGGGTGTAGATCATGTATCCCGTTACTACGACAGCGATGCGATGTTCGCCTTCCAAAACAACGGTAAGGTAAAGGATATCCACCTGAACCGCTGGAACCCTGCAAAGAGCGAGGCAGAGAACCTGGCTACTGCTACCTATCCATTGCTCCATTACGGAAGCAACGGTGACCACAACCAGCGCCAGAACTCATTCTTCCTGAAGAACGGTTCATTCGTCCGTCTGAAGAACATCGAGTTGAGCTATACATTCCCTAAGGAGTTGATTAAGCATGTCGGTATGAGCAATGTCCGCTTCTACATCAATGCCAACAACCTCTTTACATGGGATCATCTCGACGACTTGGTTGACCCGGAGAGTAACGGTTCAAACCGTTATCCACTCTTGAAGACCGTCAACGTAGGTTTCAATGTCGTATTCTAATTCAAGAACATTCAAAAAGAATCGAAAATGAAGAAATATAGTATATTTGCTTTGGCGCTCGTTATGGGAGCAATGACGCTCACCTCTTGCGAAGACGCCTTTGGCAATTTCCTCGACAAGCAGCCAAGCAATGAGTTGACAAAAGCTGAGGTGTTGGGTAACTTCACTCTGTTGGAAGAGAACCACAATGATACTTACAACTTCCTGCTTCACGGTGCCAACCGCGTGAACAACTCATGGATGGATGCTGCTACCGACCTGGCTGAGTCAAGTATTGGTACATCAGGTACACGTACCACATTCAACATCGGTAACTATTATGGTGGTGGCGGTGCAGCAGAGCTGACTTCTCCTTGGGAGAGCCGCTATCGTGGTATCCGCAAGTGCAATATCACCATCAACACATTGGAGCAGGACACTGAGAACAAGCTTCGCCCTGCAGATGTTGACGTAGAACTTTACAATTCACGTAAGGCAAACTATATTGCAGAGGCCCGTTTCCTCCGTGCCTATTTCTACTGGGAACTGTTCCTCCGCTATGGTCCGGTGCCATTGGTTACAACCGAGCTCGACCCTAACGGTGACCTGATGACAGGTTATACAGAGCGCCCTGACCTCAAGACCTTCATGGATTATCTCTTCAAGGAGGTGAAGGAATGCGAGAGCAGTTTGAAGACTTACGCAGAGACCAGCGATGCTACCTATGCAGGTGAGGTAAACCAGCCTACAGCACGTGCCCTCTATGTTCGCATGATGCTCTACATGGCAAGTCCACGCTACTCAGCACAGAGCGGTGTTACCTGGCAGCAGGCTGCAGACGCAGCTGCGGGCTTCATCGCTGACTATGGTGAGAACTATAAGTTGGAAGATCGTACCAACGGTGGTGTAGCAGCCTACAACAATGCCTGGTTGCTCAATACTTATACCGACAAGAACCCTGAGGTTATCTTCTTCCGCAACGATGTAGCTATCGGTTGGAGCGGTATTTCTACCGATACTCCTGTAGGTGAAGGTGGACAGGGTGGTCTTTGCCCAAGCCAGAACCTCGTAGATATGTATGATATGGAAGATGGTTCAGCTCCTTTCAAGCAGTATGATGCAACAGGTGCTCCGGTTTATGTAAACGGCAAGCCTGTCATCAACGAAGAGAGCGGTTATACAGAGCAGAAGATGTGGAAGAACCGTGATCCACGCCTCGCAGCTACCATTCTTTACAATGGTTGTGAGTGGGGTCAGGCTACCAGCACCAAGACCAATGTCATTGATGTGGTTTATGGTCATCGCGATAATCCTATCGGCAACCAGAATGCTACTCCAACAGGTTACTATGTACGCAAGTATATTCCTGAGACCATCCTGAGCAGTAACCACAGCGGTACAGCCAAGCGCCTCTGGAAGATCTTTACCTATAGTGAACTGCTTCTGAACTATGCTGAGGCATTGAACGAGGCTGACTATGTAGGCAACAAGACACAGGTTTGCAACCTGCTCGACCAGATTCGTCATCGTGGCGGTATCATCGGTAATGTAGCCGACCGTGCAGACTTGAATTCCCAGACAGCTATGCGCAATTTCATCCACAAGGAGCGTACCATCGAACTTGCTTTCGAGGAGCACCGCTGGTGGGATGTACGTCGCTGGAACGTAGCAGGCGATGCGCTCGGCCGTGATATCTACGGTGTAAACGTGGCAGCAGATGGCACCATTACCCGTAAGGTAGCCCAGAAGCGCAAGTGGCAAGACAAGTTCTACCTCTATCCAATCCCAGAGGCTGAGGTTTGGAAGATTGGTCAGGACTTCCAGAACGATGGTTGGAAAGAATAACTCTTTTAATGATAGAATCGTATGAATAATATTCAGAATATATATAATAAGGTATCTTCATCAAGCAAAGTCTTGATGCTGAGTGCACTTCTCTGTGCTTCAAGCTCAGTCTTGGCACAGGAGCAGGTGCTCAAAGGCCGAATCGTCAACAGCCAGGGTGAACCAATCCCTGGAGCTGTTGTCAACGTGGCAGAGGAAAGCCGCATTGCCCTGACCGACAAGGATGGTTACTTTACATTGAAGAAGGTAACTCCTAGCGATGAAATCTGCGTTAGTAGCGTAGGTTACAAGAATGCTCAGGAGAAGGTGACCACTTTTGACGGCACATACGTCATCAAGATGGAAGATGATGCAGACGAGTATGAGCATCTCGCTCCTGTTCCTTTCGGCGAGCAGAAAAAGAAAATCTTGACAGATTCCCGTTCGGTTGTTTCAGGCGAGGAATTGCAGAAGCATCCTGTTACTATTCTTCAGAATGCCTTCACCTCAACACTGAATGGTGTGCAGACCTACGAGTGGTCTTCTGAGCCAGGATGGTCGGAGAGCTTCCTCTTTATCCGTGGTATCCGTACCACCAACCAGAGTGCCCGTTCTCCACTGGTTATCGTGGACAACGTAGAGCGTGACCTCTCCTTCCTCGATGCTTATCCTATCGAGAGCATCACCGTACTGAAGGATGCTGCCGCTTCTTCTATCTATGGTATGCGCGGTGCCAATGGTGTGATTATGGTAACTACCAAGCGCGGTAATGCCGGTAAGACTAAGATTGATTTCACTCAGGAAGTCGGTTTCCAGACCCTCGCCAACAAGATGGAGGTTCAGAACTCTTACAACATGGCGCTGACCCGTAATCAGGTGCGCTACCTGAGCGGTATGGATCCTATGTACACCCAGGAACAGCTCGACAACTATAAGTTCGTATGCGATGGTGGCCAGTTCGCCGATGATGATATCCGCAAGTACCAGTACTTCAATACATCTTGGGCAGACCAGTTGTATCGTGACGCAGCACCACAGTACCGCACCAACCTGCAGATTAGTGGCGGTAACCAGCGTGCTCGCTACTATGTAAGCTTCTCTTACCTGCGCCAGGAGGGTATGTGGAATACCGAGGGTACTGAAATGAATGATGGTTACAGCACTCAGCACGTACTGAACCGCTGGAATCTCCGTTCTAACATCGATATCGATGTATCCAAGTATCTGAATGTATCTCTCGACTTGGGTGGACGTATTGATAACATCTCTCAGCCTACTGAGGGCGTGTTCAACCTCGTTACCTTCGGTGTAATCGAGGCAAACCCTATGGCTCCTACCCATAACCCTGACGGAAGTATCTATTCTTCATCTACAGCCAACAACCCGGTACGTTACCTGGGTGGTTCCGGTTTGGAGAAGAACCGTCGCCGTAACTTGTATTCTACCTTGAATGCCAAGTACGATTTGAGTCCTGTATTGAAGGGCTTAGGTTTGTTCGGTACAGTCAGCTTCGATGCATACGAGACTTTCGAGTCAACACAGACTGCTCAGATGGATTCATGGAACTACGACTATGATACTCCTGGTATTACAGATGTCAGCCAGTTCAAGTATACCAAATATACAACCAAGGCAGCTTTGAGCAACCCATCTGCTAATCAGCGTGGTTACTACTACAACCTGAATTTGTTTGGTGGTGTAAGTTATAAGAACAGTTTCGGTAAGCACAATGTAGATGCCCGTGCCTTTGCCCGTTACTACCGTAATGAGGAAGCAGGTTCAGATTACTCTACCCAGCAGAGTGCATCTTCAAACCGATATCTGGCATACAACTTCCAGGGAACATACGACTATGCCAACAAGTATATCGCCTCAGTCAACCTCTCTCGTATGGGATGTGACAACTTCTCACCAGACGACCGTTGGGGAACCTTCTGGGGTGCATCAGCAGGATGGGTACTCTCTGAGGAATCCTGGATGAAGAAACTTGGCTTTGTCAATCTTCTCAAGCTCCGTGCTTCTTATGGTGAAGCTGGTCAGTCTTCTACTGGTGCAGGCCGTTACCCATATCAGAGTATCTATGGTTCAGCTACCGGTTACGGTTTCGGTTATAACGGAACTTTTGTGAATGGCTATGCTGAGAGCAAGACCGGTAATGCCAACAGTAAGTGGGAAATCTCCAAGATGGTAAACCTCGGTGTTGACTGGAACCTCTGGAACAGCAAACTCTATGGTAGCTTCGATGTCTTCAAGGAGTGGCGTTCTAACATCCTGGTATCCCGTTCAACCGTGCCAGAAACCATACTTGGTGTGCCTGTAGCACAGGATTCATATGGTAAGGTTGAAAGCCGCGGTTACGAACTCGTTCTCGGACATCGTGGCAATATCGGCAAGGACTTCAAGTACTTCATCGAGGGGCAGCTTACCTTCAATACCAACAAGATTACCGATATCGATGAAACTGCACCAGATGTAGAGTGGCAGCGCAAGGCAGGTCATAGAATCTATGACAATACTTCGGTAGCCGAACTCTATGAGCAGGCTCAGACAGGTACCAACCGTGTGGGTGGATGGAACATCTATAAGTTCGACCAGTGGGCTTCAGATCCAAACCTGATTGCAACCTCTCAGCAGGATGCCATCGACCATCCGGAAAAGTATCCATACAACAGTTTCTCTAATGGAGCACAGCAGTTGGGTACAGCGGTGTTCAAGGATATCAATGGTGACCGCGTGATTGACTCAAAGGATATGGTACCAGATTCATACACCATCATTCCTGAGATGATTCCTACCTTCAACTTCGGTTTCGAGTACAAGGGCTTCGATGCCGCATGATTGTGAATGCTTATCTCCGTCGCTCTGTATTCCTTTCACCAGCTATCAGCTACAGTGGTTGGAGTAACATGGGTACCCATGAGGTAACAAAGGCTTGGGGTTACTATACTGATGACCCTTCTGATCCTCGCAACGTGAATGCTACTTATCCACGTCCTGTTTATAATGGATTCGATGCAGTTGATTCAGACCGTGCTACAGGTTCTTACCAGAACAACATTTGGGTACGCAATGGTAACTTCTGGTCTATCCGTAATATTGAGGTAGGATACTCTTTGCCTGCTAAGTTGATTTCTAAGTTGTGGATGACTAAGTGCCGCGTTTACTTCAGCGCTTACAATATTGCTACCTTTAGCAGTCTGCCAGATGATGTAGACCCAGAGAAGCCATTGAGCTACTGCTGGTGGTATCCAAAGACAAAGTCATTTACATTTGGTATTAACATTGGTTTCTAATCAATTTTATCAAAAACGAATATGAAAAAGATATTAGTAAATATATCGTTGGTGATGCTGGCTGTGGGAGGTATGACCTCCTGCAGCGACATCCTCGACAAGGAAGTCGATTTGACTTATACTGATGAGCCCATCTATGGCAACTACGACCGTAGCCGTGGTGTCTTGGCAAATGCCTATACCTATTTGCCTGATGCCTTTGCGGGATATACCGATGGTCAGTTCCGTGCTGCTTCTCGTGACTGTATGACCGATAATGCCATCTCTTACTGGAATGTGCATTACTATCACAGTGTGTTGAACGATTCATATGATGCCAAGAACCACTGGTTTGCTGAGAATTATTGGAGCAACGATCTGAAGGGCATCCGTGTCTGCAACGACTTCATTTCAAAGGTACGTGAGAGTGTCATCGGAAATGCAGAGAAGAGCGGTGACGACAACAAACTCTGCGATCGTTACAAGGCAGAGGCGCGTTTCATTCGTGCCATCCTTCATTTCGATATGATTGGCTATTTCGGTGCAGTGCCTATCGAGGATCATGTGTTGGATAATGCAGAGGCTGCTTCTATTGCCCGTACTCCAGCTCCTGAAGCATTGAAATGGGTTGCTGATGAATGCGATGCCATCATCAAGAGTGGTGCACTCCCATTCCGTTACAGCAATGAAAATGAGAACTGGGGACGTATCAATGGTGCTGCTGTCTATGCATTGAAGTCAAGAGCATTGCTCTATCGTGCTTCTGCACTGAACAATCCTACAAATGATGTTACCTGGTGGCAGGAAGCTGCTGATGCAGCCCTCGCTTTCATCAATGCCAACAAGAGTTCTGCCAATCCTTATCGTCTGTACACTACAAGCGATAACAACCCTAACAAGAACTATTATGAGTGCTTCACCAGTACCCCTCACCTGAATCCTGAGTATATCCTCAGCCGCAGTGAGTGGAATACACGAGAAATTGAGATGTTCAACACTCCTTGTGGTTTCTCTGGTAATGTGAACTCTACCGGTCGTGTAAACCCTACACAGAATCTGGTTGATTCTTACGAGACCATCAATGGTCTTCCTATCGACCAGGATCCTTCTTACAACGACCAGGATCCATACAAGAACCGTGACCCACGTCTGGAGCAGACCATCTTCCACCAGGGAAGTATCTGGGGTGACAAGAGTCAGGACGAGGAGCGTGCCGTGGATGTATCTGTAGGTGGCAAAGACTACCAGGATCTTCATGGTGGTACCACTACCGGTTACTACTCTAAGAAGTTCGTTCACAATATGAGCTTCAAGAACCCTACTACATTCGTTACCGCTTGCCCTATCTTCCGCTATGCGGAGATTCTGCTTAATGCAGCAGAGGCATTGAACGAGGCAAAGGGGCCTGAAGCTGCCTACGGCTATGTAAACCAGGTTCGTGCCCGTGTGGGTATGCCTGCTTACAAGGGTATGACCAAGGAGCAGCTTCGTGAGCGTATCCGCAACGAGCGCCGCATCGAGTTGGCTTTCGAGGATCATCGTTTCTTCGATGAGCGCCGCTGGAAATTGTTTGATGGCAAGAGTGCTGCTACAGAGAAGAGTGAGCCACGCTACAAGCAGGTTTACAACATCTATAGCGTTGTTGTAACTCCTAATGAGAGCCAGGTATATACTTATCGCAACGATAATACCCATCCTACTCGTGCGTTCTCTTGTCCTAAGAATTATTACTTCCCAGTGCCTGATGACACTTACAAGAAGAATCCTAACTTAGGACAGAATGCAGGTTGGGAACTCTCTGATGCTCCTAAGAAGGACGACACCACTGAGGGTGGCGAGACTACTGAGGGTGAAACAACCGGCAAGTAATCTTTGTCAATATACATTATTATATTTTAGGTGAGGTCTATGGCGAAAACACCATAGACCTTCCTTGGTTTAAAAAAATCATATCTTAAACTTGAAATCGTATGAAGAAGTTATTACTTTCTATCATGAGTCTGATGGCGATGAACGGAGCTATGGCTCAGACGCCTGTCGGCGATAATGATCTGGCTAATGCATATGCTACCCAAACGATAACAGGGCGCATCGCAGTGCATGACCCTTCTATCGTGATGGATGTTACGGGCTCTACCACCACCACCCCTAAATATTATATCTACGGTTCGCATCTGGCAGAGCCAAGACTTATGCTACGGGCAACTATCAGATATGGAAAACCTTCAAAACGGGTGAGGAGAATGCCGGAACCAGCAACAGTCTTTTTGCTGATGTGAATGGTAAACTAGTGAACTTCAAGGACGCTTATTCCACCCAATTGGTGAAGAAGGTGAAGAACTATAAGGGCGAGGAAGTCGATTTTCCTAACTTCGATGCACATGCCTGGCAGGCGAAAGGCAATAATGTGAAAGGCATGCAGTGGGCACCAGACGTCATCTACAACAAGACCATGAAGAAATGGTGTATGTATATGAGTCTGAATGGCGACAACTGGTGCTCTACCATCGTGTGCTTTATATCCGACGACCTCGAGGGACCTTGGATTTATCAGGGACCAGTGGTATGCTCAGGCTTTTCGGGAAGATATGCCCACAATGGTTTCGCAGCCTCAGGTGACTGGAAGAATACCGACTTGGCGATTGCTACAGGTTGCACATCCCTGCCTCAGCGATACAACACGGACGAATGGAGTCCTTATGGTCCCAACTGTATCGACATGCGTGTTCTATGATGACGATGACAATCTCTGGATGAGCTATGGTTCATGGTTTGCAGGCATCTTCATGATTAAACTTGACAAGGAGAATGGTCTTCGTGACTATACTAATACCTACATACCAGTGAAGGGAGTAACAACTACAGCGGGAGCGGCAAATGCAAATGCTACCAGCGACCCCTATTTCGGCAAGAAGATAGCTGGTGGCTGGGGTGTTTCCGGCGAGGCTAGC
>ENA-OQDW01000065-OQDW01000065.1-human-gut-metagenome-genome-assembly--contig:-NODE-65-length-38885-cov-3.597064_pt1 | contig 38885 bp, 47 predicted proteins | sample MGYA00242784_ERZ504613 | MGnify/ENA primary metagenome ERZ504613 (study PRJEB26092, sample SAMD00036330) | human gut metagenome | host: Homo sapiens | study: EMG produced TPA metagenomics assembly of...
TCCTACGGGATCGTCAAACCCAGTTCGTTTTTCCTGTCTTTTAAAGTTTTTCAATACTCTCTCCACAACAATATAAAAAGCGGCAGAACCTCTATTTTTGCAGGCTCTACCGCTTTCTATCTGAATTCCCCTCAAAAAATCTCTATACTTTATATTAGAACAGTCCTGTGATCTTACCGCTCTCGTCTACATCGATCTTGGTTGCTGCCGGTACTTTCGGAAGTCCTGGCATGGTCATGATCTCACCTGTCAGTGCAACAATAAATCCTGCACCTGCAGAAATCTTAAGATTTCTTACTGTTACCTCGAAATCTGTCGGAGCACCAAGCTTTGTCTGGTCGTCTGTTAAGCTGTACTGAGTCTTAGCTACACAGATCGGACAGTTGCCAAATCCAAGTGCCTCCAGCTGTTTCGCCTGCTTCTGGGCATTTGCAGTCAGAACCACTCTCTTGCCACCGTAAACCTTCTGTACGATCTGGTTCAGTTTGTCCTCAATGGAACCTTCCAGTTCGTATGCATATGTGAAATCATTAGGCTCTTCAACCAGACGGAGAACTTCCTCAGCAAGCTTGATTCCGCCTTCGCCGCCTTTTGCCCATACCTCGGAAAGTGCAACGTTTACGCCAAGCTCCTTACATTTCGCTTCCACAAAATCAAGCTCTGCCTTGGTGTCGGTCGGGAATGCGTTGATAGCTACCACACATGGAAGCTTGTATACATTTTTGATATTGCTTACATGCTTCAGAAGGTTCGGGATACCTTTTTCAAGAGCCTCAAGGTTCTCATTGTTAAGATCCGCTTTTGCAACGCCACCGTTGTATTTCAGGGCACGTACGGTTGCTACGATAACAACTGCACTTGGTGTAAGACCTGCCATACGGCACTTGATATCCAGGAATTTCTCTGCTCCAAGGTCTGCACCGAAGCCAGCCTCTGTGATGGCATAATCAGCAAGCTTCATAGCCATCTTTGTAGCGGTTACGGAGTTACATCCGTGAGCAATGTTTGCGAATGGTCCGCCGTGAACGATCGCCGGAACATGCTCCAGTGTCTGTACAAGGTTCGGTTTCAGAGCGTCCTTCAGAAGTGCTGTCATAGCACCCTCTGCGTGGAGGTCTCCTGCTGTTACCGGTTTCTGCTCAGCAACCTTACCGTAAGTGTATCCGATGATGATTCTGGAAAGTCTCTCTTTCAGATCCTTGATATCACTTGCAAGACAGAGAACTGCCATGATCTCAGATGCTACAGTGATGTCATATCCGTCTTCACGCGGCATACCGTTTGTTCTTCCGCCAAGTCCGTCTACTACATTACGAAGCTGACGGTCGTTCATATCCACGCAACGTCTCCATGTGATCTTTCTCGGATCGATGTTCAGCTCATTACCCTGGAAGATATGGTTGTCGATCATTGCTGCAAGAAGGTTGTTTGCCGCACCGATCGCATGGAAATCACCGGTAAAATGAAGGTTTATATCCTCCATCGGAACTACCTGTGCATAGCCGCCGCCTGCCGCACCGCCTTTGACACCGAATACCGGTCCCAGAGATGGCTCACGAAGAGCTACCATAACATTCTTTCCAAGTTTCTGCATTCCATCTGCAAGACCTACGGTTGTAGTCGTTTTTCCCTCACCTGCCGGTGTCGTTGATGGCTGTTACAAGGATCAGCTTTCCGTCTTTTTTGTCTGTTTCTTTCAGGAGATTATAGTCGATCTTTGCTTTGTATTTACCATACTGCTCCAGATATTTGTCATCAATACCTGCTTTCTCTGCAATCTTGGTAATTGGCTCCATTGTGCACTCCTGTGCAATTTCGATGTCACTTTTGAATCCCATAATGTTCTCCTTTCTCCGCAGCAACCGTCCAGATCTTTTTATCCCATAAAAAAGAGCAGTATCTGAATTTCTTCAAATACTGCCCAGACGGTCGACTCACCGAATCTCCGGCTCCCTCGTGGTTATCCCACAATTCCGTCAGTCACCGAAGACTTTATTAATTTGATAATTGAATACTAACATATTTATTAGTACTTGTCAAGAAATTATCAAATTATTTTTTTCACTTTTAAAGTGAGCTAAGTCTAATTTTCTGAATCATTTCCGTTCTATGTATTAGTTTTCTCTCCAACATTCGTACATATCTTTTTTCATCAAATCCTCTGTTGTTTAATCGTATCTTGTACTGGTCATCCGTTAATGCGACTGTCCAGATGCCATAAACATATTACCACACTTATGAAATCAAATCTGCAAATCCTGTAGATACCAGGAATAATATCAGCATTACAACCGGCACTACATAACGGATCATAAAGCGATATAACCCTGCCCGTTTGAAGTGTTCCCCATTTCGTTCCACTTCTCCTATGATCCAGTCAGGGCCGATCACCCAGCCGATCAGAATACTTGTCAAAAGTGAGATAAACGGCATCAGAAAACTGTTGCTAATATAATCCATCACATCCAGCAGCTGTCCAACGGAACCATTTGGCAGTTTAAGTTCAAAATACAGTTTGTTATAACCAAGGCAGATCAGCACTGCTGTAACAAGAGAATAGATTCCGACAGCACCACACATTTTTTACGGGGTTTGTGATAGAGTTCCATGCAGTTTGCAACCAGTGTCTCCATGACAGACACGCAGGAAGTCAGTGCCGCAAATCCATCATCAGGAAAAATGCAATTGCCACCGGACGGCCAAATACTCCCATGGCATCAAAAACCTTTGGCAGTGAGATAAATATCAGACTTGGGCCGGAAGCCATTCCATCCTTTCCGAGAAATACAAAAACAGCCGGTATGATCATCATTCCTGCAAGAAATGCAACGCCGGTATCAAAGATCTCAATCTGATTTGTTGCTTTATTTAAATTAACTTCATTTTTCACATAAGAACCATAAGTGATCATGATTCCCATAGATACACTTAAGGAAAAGAATAACTGGCTCATCGCATCCAGAAGGATCTCCAGGAAACGTTTTACCGTCAGTCCATGAAAATCCGGTTTGAGATAAACAGCCAGCCCCTGCATACCGGTGCGGACAGTTCCATCCGTATCAGTATGGGACAGTGTCAGTGAAAAAATCGCAATGATCACAATCAGAAGAATCAGCCCCGGCATAATGATCCTGGAAAACTTTTCGATTCCCTTTTCCACACCACGAAATACGATCCAGCAGTCAGTGCCAGAAAGATCAGCATAAATACAACGGGTGCAATATCTGATGTAATAAATGATGTAAAGTATACATCTGAAGCCGCATCTTTCCCATCAGAAATAATATAAGTAAAAAAATATTTTACAATCCATCCACCGATAACAGAATAATAGGTCATGATCAATGCCGGAACCATAAACGTTAAATGTCCTAAAAATTTCCACTTTGGATCAAGAGATTCAAAAGCCCTCAATGCATTTTTCTTTGTCTTTCTCCCAAGTGCTACATCCGTTGTCAACAGTACAAATCCAAAAGTCAGTACCAGTACCAGATAAACCAGCAGGAAAAGTCCTCCGCCATCTTTGGCACAGAGATATGGAAATCTCCAGATATTTCCAACTCCTACTGCACTTCCGGCTGCCGCCAGGACAAAGCCTATTGAGCCGGAAAAGCTACTTCCTTTTTCTTTCATTTCAATTTCCCCTCTTCAAGTATATATTTGATATAGGCTGAAACCTTCAGCCTAACAGCCATATCTTACCTTAAATAAAGATAAGTGCAAATGGCAGAAGTTTCTTTTTACGAAATTTTATTTCAAAAAAGTTTCTTACTACTTTACAAAATACCGGTTTTTCCGATATAATCGTATACAATAAAAATTAATAAGAAAAATAGATAGTATGAGGAAACAAAATGAGTAATTTTACCTGTTATGTAGGTGAACAAATAAGAAAATACCGAAAAGCCGGAAAGATGACTCTGCAGGATCTGGCAGATGCCATCCATAAAAGTCGAGCTACCGTATGCAAATATGAAAATGGAGATATCTCCGTTGATATCGAAACTTTATATGAGATCAGCCAGATTCTCCAGGTATCTATGTCCCAGCTTACCACTGGTCTTCCTGAAACAGCCAGTAAACCGTCCAATGCACCGGGAAAAGGACAAAAAAGCCCATTTTTTCAGGCACAGCGGCTATATTTTTACTTTTACGATGGACGCTATCAGCGTACGAAGGATGGCGTCATCGATATTTATGAAAAAAAAGGCGAATCCGGAAAATACGAAGCAACCTTAACGATCTGTTCTGTTTCTGCCAACGGAAGAAGCAGTGAGATTTTTTACACCGGAAAAGTTCTTTACAGTGATATGCTGATCCGTTTTTCCTTTGTAAATCAGTATAACCCACTGGAAGAAGATCTCCTGTACATTTTTAATCCTCTGGAGCTTCGAGATTTTACAACAGGACTTTTGTGTGGGATTTCCAGTGCGGATCTGATGCCCTGCGCATTCAAATGTGTGATCACTTTAAAACCACAGGAGCTTACCGAAGCGTTCCGCCACCAGCTGCTTTTTACAAAAAAAGATCTGAAGCGCTGGGAACAGCTGAATATGTTACTGATAGATAATATGGAAAAGTAGTTTTCTGCAAAAAACGGTACACCTTATATTTTATAAGCTGTACCGTTTTCGTATTTTCTGTATCAGGGTTTGCCTGCAAACCCACACCGGATCGCCTGTGTCGGACATATCTTTTTACATCTTCCACATCGGATGCATTCTGTACTGTTTGGATTTTCCGTCGGATCGACCTCCATCTGGCAGATATTTCTGCATTTTCCGCAGTGAACACATTTTTCTTTATCTACTCTGTAACGAAAAACGGAAACTTTATTAAATACCGAATAAAAAGCTCCCAACGGGCAGATATACTTACAGAATGGCCGGTATATCATAATTGATAAGATAATGGTGATCACCAGGATTGTATTTTTCCATATGTACAGCCAGCCTACTGCACTTCGCATGGATTTGTTCAGCAGCACCAGCGGGATACCTCCCTCCAGCGTTCCTGCCGGCAGATCAGCTTGCAGAAATATGGTGCTCCCTGGCCCATGATATCTACTACAAACATGGGAAGTATGATCACAAATACAAAAAAGATCACATATTTCAGTTTTCGCAGAAGCTTATCTCCCCGAAATGTCCGGATCTTCTTTGGAAAAGGAATCTTGTTCAACAGATCCTGGATCAGTCCAAAGGGGCAGAGAAATCCGCACACCAGTCTTCCAAGCAACGCTCCCACAAAGATCAGAAATCCAGCTACATAATATGCCAGCTTGAAGTTCCAGCTTCCGATCACAGCCTGAAGGGAACCAATGGGGCAGGCCCCTCTTGCCCCGGGGCAGGAATAACAGTTCAGCCCCGGAACACAGACATTTTTCAGTTTTCCGGTATAGATCTTTCCAGTTATAAACCCTGATATGTGACTGTTTGTAAGGGCCGCCCACAATGCCTGGATCCCATGCCGCGGCCATTCATTTATTTTCATCTTCTTATTATCCAATTCCAATACACTCCATACAGATGTTGATTGCTTTTGTAAAAACTACAGATACCTCGCCCCTGCAGATTCCCAGTATCATCAGTAAAATTCCCAAAACCGCCAGAGCTGGTCCGATCCACCTGGATTCTGTTATTTTCCGAATCATTTTTTCACTCTCCGTAATGATCATTTTTACTTTGAAACGTTTTTAAGCTCCTTTTCCACGATTTCCTTCCATTCGTCCAGTGTATGGCTTCCTGTATAGGTATCGCCTACAATGTTTCCATCTTTGTCAACAAAAAATGTTTCAGGAAATGCGGAAATCCCCTGCAGACGGCCGTTCATCATAGTAGTATCCGGTATCAGGAACGGATATTTTGCTTTTGTTTTTTCCTGAAGAATGCCTGCTTTTTTTACAGCCTCCTCGTCCTGATTTCCCTTTTCATCTGTAGTATCAAGCACCACGCCTGCTACTCCGACACCTTTATCTTTCATTTCTTTATAAAGCTCCTGAAGTTCCGGAATTTCTTTTACACATGGTGAACACCAGGTTGTAAAAACATTTACCAGCGTCAGGTCATAGTCACTGAATACTTTTTCTGTATATGTTTTTCCATCTATTCCTGTTGTTTCAAATTTTCCTACAGATTTTACATCCTCCGGGTTGACGCTGGTATCCTGTGGCTGGTCAAACACGGAAATATTCTGATACGGTGCCATTTCCGTAATGTCGGTTTTGATCTTTTCCAGCTCCTTTGTCAGCTTTTCATCTGCATCTTTGTTGGTGCTCAGATAATATTTGTATTTCCCGTCACTGCTGCTTCCAAGCTCTTTATGCTCTGTACAGCCTGTGATCTCATCCAGCTTTTTCTGTGAAGCTTCGTCATAAACGCCAATTGTACCAATTCTGTCCAGACCTGCCACCCAGTCGTCATATCCGGTTCCCATCTTCTGTATCTCGGCATTTTTCTGTTCCTCTGTCATTTTGCTCCAGCTTACATAGGCATATGTCACTGCATTGGTCTGATTCTCAAAATCTTCCGTAGTAAGCATTGCAATGCTCTGATCCTTGATCTGCTTTAACAGCTCCTTCGAAAGTGAAAGCTTCAGTCCCAGAAACGGATATTCATAAGAATCCTGTGCCTTGCAGGTTACGTCGGAAGGCTTAAATGTACCTGCTACCAGATCTGATGAAACTGCCTCTCCATCCACCGCCATTGCCTCTCCGATATCTGCTGTTTCCGTGCTTTCTGCCGCTGTTACCGGTACGCTTCCAAATGCAGATATTCCTAATACCGCTGCTGCCATAAGTGCTGTTATTTTCTGTGTTCTTAATTTCATTGTTTATATTCTCCCTTCTGATATCACCGGCCCATATCCGGAACCGGCGTATATTTTATATGTTAATTTTGTTCTCTGTAGCCTTACTATATCATCCCCTGTATAAAATCTCTGTTAAGAAATAAAAAAATTTACAGGAATTTTATGCTATACATGATATGATAGATAACAAAGCAAAATCAACTGTTTTTTAGGAGAATTTATTATGCATATATTGATAATCGAAGATGAAAAGCAGCTCTGCCAGTCTATTGCGGAGGGACTTCGCATGGATGGCTATGAAGCGGACACATGTTTTGACGGGGATGAAGGACTGGAATTATGTCTGGTGGAAAATTATGATCTCATCCTTCTTGATCTGAACCTTCCAGGCGTTGATGGTCTGGAAATCCTGCGCCAGTTTCGGGAATCCGATACTTCCACTCCCGTTTTGATCCTCTCTGCCAGAGGACAGATCCAGGACAAGGTTGAAGGGCTTGATCTCGGTGCCAATGACTATCTCACAAAGCCTTTTCATTTTGAAGAGCTGGAGGCACGGATCCGAAGTCTGACACGAAGGAAATTTATCCAGCAGGATGTATGTCTGCAATGCGGACGTATCAGCTTTGATACCCGTACAAGAAAGGCCAGTATCGATGGACTTCCTCTTTCTCTGACCCGAAAGGAAAGTTCTCTTCTAGAATATTTCCTTCTTCATCAGAACCGTATCATAAGCCAGAAGAAATGATCGAGCATATCTGGGACGGAAGCGTCAACAGTCTCAGCAATTCCATTCGTGTCCACATTTCTTCTCTTCGAAAAAAGCTGCGCACGGCTCTCGGCTTTGATCCGATACAGAATAAGATCGGCCAGGGTTACATTTTAACGGAGGATATACAATGAAAAAAATAACCGGAAAGCTATCTCTTCAATGGCGTCTGACACTGATCACCGCACTGCTTATGACAGTCACCTGCATTCTGATGTATTTTTTATCAGCCAGTCTGCAGTTGCCGGAATGGAGGATCTGGGAGATTACATGATACGGATCGATAACACAGATTCTGCTCCCATCACCTTTAATATGAATCCCTCCGTCTTATTTCCGGAGCTTTCCGATCAGCTGCAGTTAACCAAAAACTTTTTCTCACCAAAGGACTCATGGTAACAGGGATCATCATCCTTCTCAGCAGCATCTGCACTTATTTTATCAGCCGTCAGGCATTACTTCCGCTTCGCAGACTCAGCCAGGAAGTAAACCAAATAGAGGTCCAGAACCTTTCAGAGGCTCTTGAAGTTCCTGCTACCAATGACGAGATTTCCCGCCTGACAATTTCATTTAACAAAATGCTCGCACGCCTGGATGAGGCCTTTACTGCCCAGAAGCAGTTTTCTGCCAATGCAGCCCATGAGCTGAGGACTCCTCTTGCCGTTATCCAGACAAATCTGGAGGTTTTTGCCCGCAGGGAAGCACCTGCTTTAAAAGATTATCAGGAGATTTTTGCCATGCTCCAGGAACAGACCGGGCGACTTTCCCATCTGGCTGAAATCCTCCTGGATATGACCGGTGTACAGACTGTTGAACGTTCCGAAAGGATCTCTCTGGCAGCACTGACGGATGAGGTTTTCTGCGACCTGGCTTCCATAGCGGAACAGAAAGAAGTTGAACTGATCCAGCAGGAGGGGGACTGCATCATTACCGGAAGCTATCTGCTGCTGTATCGCGCTGTGTACAATCTTGTGGAAAATGCGATCAAATACAATCACTCCGGTGGAAAAGTAACGGTAAATATCCATCCTTCTGAAGAAATAACAGATACATCCACGTCGGTCAATTATGTCTTTCTTGAAGTCTCCGACACCGGGATCGGCATTCCTCCCGAATATCAAGAAAAAATCTTCACCCCGTTTTTCCGTGTAGATAAATCAAGAAGCCGCGCTATGGGAGGTGCCGGCCTAGGGCTTGCACTTGTCAGTGAAATTGTCAGACAGCATAACGGACAGGTAAAAGTACTGGAAAGCAGCAAAAAAGGCAGCATGATCGCAATTATGCTGCCAGTCTGAATATGTTTGTATTACATTTACTTTATATGCTCATGAACGCAATCGCTTTGCGATCTGCGTTCAAATCCGAGTATATTTTTTCAACAATACTGTCTGTATCCATTTCGCAGGTAATAGCCTGTTCCCTGAGAGCTGAAGAAAAATCTTTTTCTCTCCACCATCTGCGCATATCTTTTTCACCAAATTCTCTGTTTCTTGTATTATGTCGTCTCACGGTTTCTTCGAACGACAGATCAAAATAAACAGTCAAAAACAATATCTGATTTTCTCATCCTTTCGTTATCCCAGCAGAAATATCTGATTCCGGCACCTCAAAAAAGCTGGAAGAAATCAGCCACAGGCATTTTATTTCTTCCAGGTTTTTCTATTTTCTGATTCTCAGTCAGCTGTTTTTGATCCGGCAGCGACACAGCTCTGCATCCAGTTACATTCAGACTTATTCTGCCTGTGGTTTGCTTACCTGTGCTGTATCATCCTTTACTCCGGCAGATTTTTCGGCATGCTCTTTCACAAGATTCCGTCCAAGTAGAGTCAGGCATACCAATGCGATCACTGCAAAAACAGCTCCGATCCCAAATACCACGTTCATCTCATAACCTTTGCTGCTCACCAGACCGGAGATTGCCGGTGCGCCAAAGGTTGCAAATACAATGCCGAACATGACAAATCCGTAATTCTCCCCAGTGTGCTTCATTCCGAAAATAGAGCTTGTCAGAGACGGGAAGCTCCATGATGCCGCCGTAGCAGCCGTACATCAGAACAACAGCAACCGTTACTGCCAGGGATCTTGATACAGCGAGAACTCCCATAGCGATCACTGCCACGATCAGCACTCCTTTGATGCAGACGATCCTTCCCACTTTATCTGCCAGTGTCGGAAGCACCAGTCTTGCTCCCGCATTGACAATGGATCCAAGCATAACGGCGCTGACTGCCACTGCAGACGGAATCCCAAGGTCGATCTGGTAGGTCTGGGATACCGGTGAAACCATAAAATAAGAAATCAGTCCAAAGAACATGGTCGCAAGAAGAAGATAAAAATTTCTTGTACGCATCATCTCTCCGGATGTATACTGCTTCATCTCCGATGTTCCGGACTTTGCCGCAGAGCCACCTGCGTTCACCAGACTCTTATCGGGTGCCTGAAAAAAGATGCCGCACAGGATCCAGGAAACTGCGATGCTGCCCCAATGATCAGAAAGGTTTTCTGCACGCCCTCTGCCTCCAGCAGCTTTCGACTCAGCGGCGCCAGGAAAAATCCGCAAAGTCCGTTGGCAGTTACCACAACGCCGGAAGCAAATCCGGTACGGTCCGGGAACCATCTCTGTACCGTTGCCAGAATCACCGTATAGATCATTCCCTGACCAAATCCCTGCATCACTCCATAGGAGAGATACATAGGAAGCGGTGTGGAAACGATCAGAAATGCGGATGCCAGGATTCCTGCCGCAAAGGTCCCGCCTCCGATCCATACAATCGTCTTTTCCTTAAAGCGGTTCTGCATCCTTCCGCCTACGATATTTCCGAATACAAAGGTGCTCAGTGCCAGATAAAAGCACATGGATGCCTGTCCCTGGCTCCAGCCTGCCTGCTCCATCACATAGGGCTGGTAAATAGACCATACATGGGGATATCCGGTAAAAAAGATTGCAAAAGCTCCGAATATCATAGTCAGCAGACGCTGTTTTTTCTGTATTCCTGTCATAATTTCCTCCTCTGAAAAAGATTTCAGGCCTGCTCTATATTCTCTGCTCACAGAATGCAGCCTGTTTCTGTACACACGATCTGCACGTTTTCCTGCACATTAGCTCCGCTTATATTTGATATTTTCTTATTTGCGTGCTATTCTTCTTTGTTTGCGTGTTAAATGCGTGTTAATTATGTTGTGTGTATGTTATCACACGCAGTCTGATTATGCAATATAAATTTACAGCTTTTTCTGTTTTCTCGTTTTTGTCCAAATTTTCCTGTTATTTCTTTGTATATTATTCACAATGGCTGTATTTCGAGCACGCATATGCACGCACATGTTTTTTATTTTAGATACCGTCTTTATACGTTTTTTCATTTTATATTTCTTTATTTACGCAAAAAAGCACGCCATGTAACAGGCGTGCTTTCGTGATTTTATATGATTTCTGTTGCTTATTTGATTATCTTCAGCTCATATTCCCTGGTTCCCAGACCGATCTTTTCTGCCTGATCCAGGGTTGCCTTCCACTCAATATTCGGATTGGAATCCTTAAAGTGGTCATGGTGACAGTGCCATCCCGCTCTGCCAGATGCTCTCCAAGCTGGCTGTTAGCGATCGGTGTTGCCTTCAGGCAGGCATCTGCACAGGCCTGATCCAGTGCAACCGGGTCAAAGCTTGCGAACATTCCGATATCCGGAAGGATCGGCGCATCATTTTCACCATGCAGTCACAGTTAGGGCTGATATCCTGTACCAGTGCAATATGGAAATGGGGACGTCCGTGACAGACAGCCTGTGCATACTCTGCCATCTTGCGGTCAAGAAGCTCGTTTGCACTGCTATTCGGATTGTATACGGCATCATAGCTGCAGGCCCCGATACAGCGACCACAGCCTTTGCATTTATCGTAATCGATAACTGCTTTCTTGTTTACATATGTAATCGCATCACTTCCGCACTCTTTCGCACAACGGCGGCAGCCACGACAGACTTCTTCATTGATGGCCGGCTTTCCGCTGGCATGCTGCTGCATCTTTCCGGCACGGCTTCCGCATCCCATACCGATATTCTTCAGAGCACCGCCAAAGCCGGTTGTCTCATGTCCCTTGAAGTGGCTGAGACTGATAAAAATATCTGCGTCCATGATAGCATGGCCGATCAGGGCAGTTTTACAGTATTCTCCGTTCACTACCGGAACTTCTACTTCATCGGTTCCTCGAACTCCGTCACCGATGATGATCTGACATCCGGTTGTGATCGTGTTAAATCCATTAAGATTTGCACAGTCCAAATGCTCCAGTGCGTTCTTTCTGCTTCCCGGATAAAGGTATTACAATCTGTCAAGAACGGCATTCCGCCCTGCTCCTTACAGAGATCTGCTACTACCTTTGCATAGTTCGGACGAAGGAATGCCATATTTCCAAGCTCTCCGAAATGCATCTTGATGGCTACGAATTTTCCATCCATATCGATATCTTTGATTCCTGCGGCAACGCAGAGTTTTTTCAGTTTGTCCAGCTGACTGGTTCCCACCGGGCAACGAAAATCAGTGAAATAAACTGTTGATTTTTCCATTCTGGTTTTCCTCCTGTTTGATCATTTCAAAATAAATTTACCCTTTTCCTGACAATATGTCCAGTTTTTATACTAAAAATGTATAAAAAATGCGCTACTCTACTCTCGAAAAAGGATCTGCGAAAAATACCGGAACTTTCCATCATTAGTCCAGCACTGCATTCCCACAGCATCTGCCATCTTCTGCGCATCCACACAATAGGCAGACATACAGGAATTATGCTTGTACGGTCCGGCGCTCATGATCAGAATATCTGTTTTTCCGCACTCTTTCATCTTCTCTGAGAGCTGCTCTGTCAGTTTATTATGTGCAAGTTTGGCTTTTCTGTAATCCATGAGTCTGTCCTGCGTCGTCTGGAGCACCAGAGTGTTCTCATAATCCAGGGCACGTTCCTTCATTTCTTCCACAGTCCCGCTTTCCGGTGGACATGCGGGATTTTTATCATAATTACCACAGGCATTTTCTTCACAGAAAACACGGTATTCCGGCACAAACACCAGCTTATCGGTTTTCATGACCGCTGCATCGGAAAAGCCAAGCTTCTTTGCTTCTTCAATAAAATCCATTTTTCTCTCCTATGCTTTTTTCTTTTATAGTGCCACATTTTATTTGTTTTTACAAGCTCTGACTTTCACTCTGCCGCCAGGCGGATAAACTCCTCCATCTCTCTTGTCTTAAACTTATTTTTATGGTAAAAGATCTGCCGGTACATGGATATCTCCACATCTTCCACATGTAAAAGGGCAATTCTTCCTTTCCGGATATCCCGCTCCACAGCCAGATAGGGAAGAAAGGAAAGTCCGTGGTTCTTTTCCAGCATGCGGATGATAAAAGCGGTATCGCTGATCTCCAGTACCGGTGACAGGGCCTGCTTCTTAAGCGCCAGCTGCTGATCCAGGGCCTGCCGATAATTGGCATTCTTTTCCGTGAGAAAAAAAGGCTCTTCCAGAATATCCTCCATCTTCAGCGTCTTTCCCGCAAACTCCGAATCTGCAGAGGCCACAAATACTACCTGCTCCGCCTTCTCCATGACCTTCACCCAGTTCTGGTCCCACCTTGGGGTATCCAGTATATAAATAAGATCCAGCCCGTTATGCTCCATCATCCGTATCAGCTGCTCCGGTGTATCAATAGTCACCTGCATATTTACTTTCGGGTGAAACTCACGAAATTTGCTGAGAACAGCCGGAAGCTTTGCTGTGCAGAGAGATTCAATAGTCCCGATATGCAATGGATTTTTCAGTTCCGCATCATCATTCATTGACTTTTTTGCTTTATTTACGTCATATAAGATCCGGCTTGCATGCCCCATAAACTCTTTTCCGGACGGAGTAAGCACCACACGCTTTCCGGTTCTGTCAAAAAGTCTTGTTTCCAGCTCATTTTCCAGAAGACGGATCTGGACAGTGATCGCTGACTGAGTGTATCCCAGAACCTCTGCTGCCCTGGAAAAGCTCTGAAGCTGTGCTACATGTACAAACGTCTCCAACTGACGGATTTCCATGATTTTCTCCCTTTTACTATGAAATTTTTTCATCGTGATGATGAAATCTGTGAATTTGCCTTATTTTTATGTCAATGTTACAATACAATCACGAGGACGTCAATCGTATTTTTGTGCAAAATGAATAAATTCATACTTAGGAGGAAAGAATCCAAATGGAAAAGAAAAAAATCAAGATCGGACTTGTGCCGAAGCTGATCATTGCCATCATCGTAGGTATCCTGTTCGGCCAGTTCCTTCCGGAAGGCTTCTGTCGCTTTGTTGTAACCCTTTCCGGATTTTTCAGTACCTTTCTGAAATTCGTCATCCCGCTGATGATCCTTGCCTATGTGACCATGGGTATTGCGGATCTTTCACAGGGTGCAGGGAAGCTTCTCCTGATCACAGTGGCTCTGGCTTATGGCTCCACTCTGATCGCAGGTTCCGCATCCTATCTGGTATCATCCAGCCTGTTCCCGCACTTTATGAGTGAAGGTGCACTGGATCAGATTGCAGCTACCGCAGACGCATCCCTGACACCATTTTTCTCTATCACACTGGAGCCGGTCATGGATACTCTTTCTGCTGTTGCCCTTGCCTTTGTCATGGGACTGTGCCTCTCTTCCATGCGTGGAAAAGAAATGGGAAACAGCCTTTATAACGGAATGAGTGACTTTTCCAAGATCATTGATAAGGTCCTTCATACCATTATCATCCCGCTGCTTCCGCTTTACATCTGCGGAACCTTCACAGATATGACTATTTCCGGAAAAACCTTTGCCATCTTAAGCATCCTCTGGAAGGTATTCCTTGTTGTTATCATCATGCACCTAATCTGCATTACGATCCAGTTTGTGATCGCAGGTACTGTCAGCAAAAAGAATCCTTTCACTCTGATCAAAAATCAGATCCCGGGATACACAACTGCTCTGGGAACCCAGTCTTCCGCAGCTACCATCCCGGTCAATCTGGAATGTGCCAAAAAGGACGGCGTGTGTGAGCAGATCCGCAACTTCGTAGTACCGCTCTGTGCAAACATCCACATGGCCGGTTCCATGATCACCATCACAGCCTGTGCTACTGCAGTTTGCCTTATGAACCAGCTGCCCATCAGTCTTGGGATCATCGTTCCGTTCATCATGACTCTCGGTGTTGCCATGGTTGCATCTCCCGGTGCTCCCGGTGGTTCCATCATGACTGCCCTTCCATTCCTTTACATGGTATTCGGAGCGGAAGCCGGTGATCCGGACGGTGCCATCTGTGCTATCATGGTTGCCCTTTACATTACCCAGGATCCTTCGGAACTGCCTGCAATGTATCCGGTGACAACGCCATCGGCGTGATCGTTGACACCATTTATAAGAAATTTATTGCAAAAACACCACAGGAGAATTAAGCAAAATGTCTTTTATCAGTGTATTTGACGTTATGGGTCCCAACATGATCGGTCCTTCCAGTTCTCATACCGCAGGGGCTGCGCGTATTGCTTTCCTTGCCCAGAAGATGATCACGCCGCCCCTGAAAAAAGTGGAATTCATCCTTTATGGTTCCTTCGCCAGAACATACAAAGGACACGGTACAGACCGTGCCCTCCTTGGCGGGATCATGGGCTTTTCCACAGATGACATGCGTATACGGAATTCTTTTGATATTGCCAGGGAACAGGGGATCGACTTTTCCTTTACTCCAAATGAAGCGGAAACCGATGTCCATCCCAACACTGTAGATATCCATATGGTCAATGAACAGGGACAGGAAATGACAGTCCGGGGGGAATCGCTGGGCGGCGGCAAGGTCCGCATTGTGGAAATCAACCACGTGAAAGTGGATTTCACCGGCGAATACAGTGCCATCATCGTGATTCATCAGGATACTCCCGGTGTTGTGGCCTACATCACCAGATGCTTAAGTGAACGTAACATTAACATTGCCTTCATGCGCCTCTTCCGTGAATCCAAAGGAACCACAGCCTATACGATCGTGGAATCCGACGGTCATCTCCCGGAAGATATCGTAGAAAGCATTCACCGGAACACCAACATCCATGATGTCATGGTTGTTCAGATGTAGGGAAAAGGAGGATGTGTTTTATGGATTTCAAAAATGCCAAGGAACTTCTTGCTCTCTGCCAGAAAAAAAAGCTTCCGATTTCCGAAGTAATGCGCCAGCGTGAGATCCTTCTCGGTGAAACCACTGCTGAAATCGTGGACCAGCGCATGGACCGTGTTCTGGAGATCATGAAGGATGCTGCTTTTTCCCCCATCAAAGATCCGGTGATATCTATGGGCGGACTGATCGGCGGTGAAGCCCGAAAGCTCTGCGAATTTCATGACCTGGGAAAAAGCCTGTGCGGAAATGTTCTCGGAAAGGGGATCACCTACGCTATGGCAACCCTTGAGACCAACGCTTCCATGGGACTTATCGTTGCCTCTCCTACTGCCGGCAGTGCCGGGATCGTTCCCGGAATGATGCTTGCTCTTCAAGAGGTCTACGGCTTTTCCGATAAAAAATCCGCCAGGCACTATTTAATGCAGGCGCGATCGGCTATCTTGCCATGCGTAATGCAACAGTTGCCGGTGCTGTTGGCGGATGTCAGGCTGAGGTCGGAATCGCTTCTGCAATGGCTGCTTCCGCTGCTGTTGAGCTTCTTGGCGGCACTCCGCTGCAGTGTACCTATGCGGCTTCCACCGTTCTTATGAATATGCTCGGTCTTGTATGTGACCCGGTAGGCGGCTGGTGGAATATCCCTGCCAGAACCGTAATGCAGCTGGTGTTTCCAATGCCCTAATCGCAGCGGAAATGTCACTGGCCGGTATCCCCCAGTTCATCCCGCTGGATGAGATGATCGATGCCATGTATACTGTGGGCAAAAAGCTTCCTGCAGAGCTTCGTGAAACTGCTCTCGGCGGTTGTGCAGCCACACCGTCCGCCTGTGAAAAGTGTCATCTTTGCAGTTGAAATGCAACTATGGCAGAGAAAAAGCAGTTGGATATCTTATGCCCCATTTGTTGCACAGCTCTATATTGAATAATAACTTCATAGTTTGCTCAGTCAGATAATAAAACGGAGAATTCCTTAAATTTTTCTTTCGGGAATTCTCCGTTTTATTTTTTATAAATCCTAATTTATAATTTCATGTGTAAATATCTTTTATTTCTCCAGCACCGGGATATTCTCCTTTTCTGATGCAGTAATTTTACAGGTTTGTCATAAAACAGGCATTCTGATCTCGCATTCGCTGATTGCTCAGATTTTTTCGATTTTATTTCGTAATCCCAGCATTCTGTGATCCAGATTAGCAATTTCTTCTGCATATTTTTTTAATTCTGTTTCAATTTCCGCATTGTCTCTTTTTTTATAATACAATTCATATTCTAACACAGACCAGTAATCCATCGCAATGGTCCGAAGCTGTATTTCCACCAGTTCTTTCTGTTCACCTTCCGCAGAGTAGATAGGTACTTTCACGATCAGATGAAGACTTTTGTAGCCGTTTTTCTTTGGATTTTTAATGTAATCCTTTATCCGGACGATCTCGATATCCTTCTGCATTTCCAGGGATTCTGCAACCTGGTAAAGCTCATCCTCAAACGGACAGACTACACGGATGCCGATGAGATCTTTCAGATTTTTTCTGGCTGTCTCGAAATCCGGTTCCAGGCCTTTTTTCAGAAGTTTTGCGTAAATACTTTCCGCACTTTTGATCCGACTGGTAGTCTGACTGATCACAGTACGTTTTTTCTGCCCGGAAAGCTCTGCATTGATCATCTTCAGTTTTGCCATAAGGATATCGATGGCCGCCTTACAGCGGAGGCGGTAGTCCGGATCCTTGATGTAGCATGCGATGGCTGCTGTTTTTTCTGCTGTCAGTTTCTGATTTTCTGGTTCTATTGAATCCGGAACTCTGCTCTGCTCTGACTTCTGAGCCGGAGCATCCATTTTTGGATTCTCCTTCTCCTGCTCTTCTTGGTCCTGTTCGAATCCATCTTTAATAGATTTCTGTTTTTTTCTTATTTTTTTCTTTGATTTCTTTTTTGTCATGTCTGCCTTATCTATTATTTTTAGTTTTCGTGTACATCTTATATATTATACCGGCCACATGCTGTTTTTCATCAAATCAACGTAAGACTATTGTTAAATCTGTGGTAAAAAAGTCCTCCGAAAAATCTCAAGATTATATCTCCTGATATCTCTGCGACTTCCCGAAGGACTCTTTCACACATAATTTACATATTAATAAAACAATTTACAGAAATTCCGACTGCAGCGCATCGTATCCTGTCTCACCTGTACGGATACGAACAGCGTTACGAATCTCATAGCTGAAGATCTTTCCATCGCCGGGATCACCGGTAAACGCTGCTTTCTGCACAGCATCAATGACTTTGATCTCCCAGTCCTCCGATGATACCACGATTTCAAACTTGATCTTCGGTTTCAGAAATACATCAATTTTGGAACCACGGACATATTCTGTATAGCCGCGCTGTGTTCCGCAGCCCATGATCTGGGTTACTGTAAAACCGTTAACCTGGATCTCATTTAACGCTGCTTTGACATCTTCCATTTTTTCTTCTCTTACGATTGCTTCTATTTTTATAAGCATACGATTTCCTCCATTTTCACACGATCATTGCCGGACAAATTCTTTTATCAGTCAAATCCATTAAATGACGGATATGCATTCTCTCCATGCTGGGATGCATCCAGCCCTACCATTTCTTCCTTCGGATCTACACGAAGCGGTGTAAAGATCCGCACGATCCCGATACAGATCAGCGTTCCCACAATAGCAACCGCAATGGTGATCACAATACTCAATACCTGCGCCAGGAACAGACGGTGATCTCCAAACACAAGGCCATCCCATTTTGCAACCGAGTTAATGGAAGTTTTTCCGAAGAGACCTGTTGCGATTCCTCCCCAGATACCACCGATACCATGGCAGCCAAAAGCATCCAGGGCATCGTCGATCTTCAGCTTCTGTTTCAGAAGGATCACAGTAAAGTAACAGATCGGGCTTACCAGGATCCCAATGATAAAGGATGCCCATACCGGTACGAAACCAGCTCCCGGTGTAATGGCTACCAGTCCGATAACAAGACCTGTGGATGCACCAACCAGTGTCGGTTTTCCCTCGCGGATCACCTCGATCAGCATCCAGGTCAGCAGTGCGCAGGCAGAAGAAATACTGCTAGTCATAAAGGCATGTGCCGCAAGGCGTCTGCCTTCAGCGCACTTCCTGCATTAAAACCGAACCATCCGAACCACAGCATAGCTGCTCCGAGAAATACAAATGGGATATTGTGTGTGCGATAGGTTGCTTTTGCATAGCCTCGTCTCTGTCCAAGATAAATGGCAAGAACCAGTGCACTGACACCGGAACTGATATGTACCACATTTCCTCCTGCAAAGTCCACAGAGCCAATGGCTGCCAGAAATCCACCGTCTCCCCAGACCATATGTGCCATTGGATAATACACGATCAAAGACCAGATCGCAATAAAGAAAAACAGCGCCTTAAAACGCATTCTTCCAACCACGGCACCAGTGATCAGTGCTGGTGTGATCATCGCAAACATCATCTGGAACGCCACAAATACCAGATGCGGGATCGTATCCGCATAAGGTCCCGGCTCCCAGCCTACGCCATTCAGCGCAAACCAGCGAAAATCTCCGATGATCCCGCCATGATTTCCTCCAAATGCCAGAGAATATCCAAACAATGTCCACATAACTACGGACAGTCCCATGATCGCCCCACAGGCCATCATGGTATTTACCACATTTTTCCTGCGGACCAGTCCTCCGTAGAAAAACGCAAGCCCAGGTGTCATAAAGAACACAAAGGCCGTACAGATCAGCATAAAACCAGTATCTCCTGCATTCATAATCATTCCTCCTCGATTCCCTCATTTATTTCTGCAACGCAAAAAGCGCCTGGAAACTCAATTTCCAGACGCCTTTGTCATGTCAGTTAGCATAGCAGATAATTTGTGGGTTTTCAAGAGTTTTTTCGCTATTTTTCTGTTTTCTTACAGAATTACTATGTTTTATGTGGATATGAAATTTATTTTCGGCAATCTATCCGTTTATAAATATTGGAGAGATTTTATTTTATCTCTTACTGTACTATAACACGGATTATGCTCAGGATCAGCAGATGTGCCGGATAAAAAATATAGAAAAACCACTTGGAAAACTTCGGTGCTTTTTCGGATTTTTTGCCATTATAGAAGCACAGGATGATGATTCCTGATGCCACGATCCCTGCTGCCGAAAACAGAGCATGGATCATTGCCGGTCCGGCTGCCATTTTTTCCACGTAGGAGCTGTAGTTAAACAGCACAAAAAGGGCAGCACCGACTCCGTACGCTGTTATCATCCTCTTCCTGTTCCCCCAGCTCTCATGGAACCAGATGGTAAAAACCGGTGCCAGGATTGCCCAGTCCGAACAAACGGATAGTAAAAGAAGCAGGATCAGAAGTGGAATTCTCCATTTACTTGCCATCATCCTTTCCTGAACAACCAGGATCATAAAGCAGATAAACAGAGTAAAGATCATATTCAGCTGTGAATTCCCAAAGGCCATCATATAGGGAACCTGGGAGATCCCGGCAAAGATCAGAAGTCTTTCGCCATATTTTCTCCTGGAATGTGTATAGTAAAAACCTTCCACAAGAAAATAGCACATGGTAATGGCTGTGAAGTAGCCAATGTCTATAAACACTTCCCACAGGATCGTGTTTTCCGGCAGAAGCACGTTGGCGATATGATTCAGAAGCATGGTAAAAATTGCCAGATATTTAATGGCATCCCGGGTCAGTCCCGGCTTTTCTGTTGTTGGCATGATCTTCTCCTTCTGTGCAGAAAAATTTTCAGACCTTTCACATCTTCTGCACAATATAATACATTTATCTTACACTGATTTTCTGACTCATACAACTTTTTTTGTTATTGCTGGAGTTGCCTTTTTCTTAAGGTAAGCTTATACTGTAGAAAGCGTGCTGTATTTTATATGGCAAAACTTCTCAGCAAACACTGTAAAACAATAAATTCGGAAAGGAATTATCGATCATGATCCAGGATATCGCACCACATGCCTATCACAATGAGTACAAACCTGTGGCCCCGGATAAAGAAAGCCACATCCTCGCCTATGAAGAAGGAAAGATCCTTATGAAAAAAGATGGCGAGACTATGACTCTTCCAAGCTTTGGAGAGCTGGAAGGAAAAGTTGAAAATCTCTATGAGAATTATATCTATCTCTTCTCCATTGACGAAGAGCATTTTTATCTGATCCCGGATCTTGACACCAGTCTCCTTCCTGGTTATCAGTTTGAGATCACAAGAGTTCTCCGCACAGCAGAGCCACAGTATCTGGCTTTCGCAGGAATCACCGGATATCAGCTCTTTCAGTGGTACAGCAAGCGCCGTTTCTGCGGCTGCTGCGGAAAACCGATGGTACATGATAAACATGAGCGCAAGATGATCTGCCCTGCCTGTGGAAACGGTGAATATCCGGTGCTTTCTCCGGCTGTGATCGTAGGCGTTACCAACGGCAACAAGCTGATTCTCTCCAAATATGAGGGCCGAAATCACACCCGCTACGCCATGATCGCAGGTTTTGCCGAGATTGGCGAGACCATCGAGGAGACTGTCCACCGTGAAGTTATGGAAGAGATCGGCGTAAAGGTCAAAAATCTCCGCTACTACAAGAGCCAGCCATGGTCCTTTTCCGGAACCCTTCTGTTTGGCTTCTACTGTGATCTGGATGGCGACGACACTCTGACTGTAGACCACGATGAGCTTTCCATGGCCTCCTGGTTCAACCGGGAAGACATTCCGGATGAAGGAGATAATATCAGCCTTACCAAGGAGATGATGATGGCATTTAAGCATGGAAAAGCCTGAAGTATCGCTTGCCTGATTCCGTAAACAATTTTTCGCAACCAATTTCACAAAAAAACACCGGCCATTCATCTGTACCATGTCCTGTCCAGGCTGCCAGATCATCTCTGACATCTCAGCCCCAGTACATATTCCGATGAATGCCGGTGTTTTTATTTTCTATTTTTCTATTTTTCTTCCGAGCCGGAGCAATCTGCCTAAAACCGTTTTATTTCTCCGGTGTCAGATGCCAGATATCTCTGTTGTACTCTTCGATGGTTCTGTCTGAAGAGAAGTATCCTGCTTTTCCGATATTTACAAGCATTTTCTCTGCCCATGCGGTTCTGTCCTCATAATCGGACAGTGCCTGATCTTTCACCTTCGCATAATCCTCGAAGTCAAGAAGAGTCATGAACCAGTCTTTGCTTACGATCTCATGATGCAGTCTTCTTAAATGCTCCTCACTTCCAATAGAAAGAAGCTCGTTTCCTACGATAAAGTCTACTGCACGACGGATGCGCTCGTCTTTCTCATAAAAATCTCTGGAGCAGTAGTCCGCCTTTTCATAGTGTTCGATAACCTGCTCACTGGACTCTCCGAAGATATAGATATTATCCTTGCCTACCAGCTGGCTGATCTCCACATTTGCACCATCCATGGTTCCCAGTGTTACAGCACCGTTGAGCATGAACTTCATGTTTCCTGTTCCGCTGGCCTCCTTGGAAGCAAGAGAGATCTGCTCGGAGATATCGCAGGCAGGGATCAGCTTCTCTGCTGCACTTACGTTGTAGTTTTCCACCATAACAACTTTCATGTACGGAGAAACCTCCGGATCATTGTTGATAAGCTCCTGTAAGCAGAGGAGAAGGTGGATAATATCCTTTGCGATAACGTATGCAGGAGCTGCCTTTGCACCGAAGATAAAGGTTACCGGGCGCTGCGGCTTCTCGCCTGCCTTGATCTTCAGGTAACGGTCAATGATGTAAAGTGCATTCAGCTGCTGACGTTTGTACTCATGAAGACGTTTGATCTGGATATCATAAACACTGTGTGTATTGATCTCTTCACCTGTGTTGGCTTTGATAAACTCCGCACATCTCTTCTTTGCATCCTGCTTGATCTTAAGGATATTTGCAAGAACGTCCTGATTTCCCTTGAAGCCAAGCATCTTGTCAAGCTCAAAGGAATCCTTGCGGAAGCCGTCACCGATCATGGATGTGATGTACTCTGTCAGCGGATGGTTGCAGTGAAGGAGCCATCTGCGGAAGGTAATTCCGTTTGTCTTGTTATTGAATTTCTCCGGATAGATCTCATAGAACTGATGAAGCTCTGTCTCCTTCAGGATATCGGTATGAAGGGATGCAACACCGTTGATGGAAAATCCGTAGTGGATGTCCATATGTGCCATGTGTACCAGGTCGTTCTTGTCGATGATGGCAAGATTTTCCTGCGGATATTTTGCTTTGATACGCTCGTCCAGCTTGCGGATGATCGGCATCAGATCCGGAACAACCTCCTCAAGATAGGAGATCGGCCATTTCTCAAGTGCCTCTGCAAGAATGGTATGGTTGGTATAAGCGCATACATGAGATACGATCTCGCATGCCTCCTCGAACTCGATTCCACGCTCTGTAAGGAGACGGATAAGCTCCGGAATTACCATACTCGGATGTGTATCGTTGATCTGGATCACTGCGTAATCGGCAAGGTCATGAAGATTGCAGCCTTTTGCTGTTGCCTCATCCAGGATCAGCTGTGCCGCATTGCTTACCATGAAGTACTGCTGATAGATACGAAGCTTTCTTCCTGCATCATCGCTGTCATCCGGATAAAGGAACAGTGTCAGATTGTGGAGCAGATCCTTCTTATCAAAGGAGATTCCCTCGCCCACAATGCTCTCGTCTGCAATATCAATATCAAAAAGGCGAAGCTTGATTGCTTTGTTCTCATAGCCTGCAACATCAATATCATACAGTGTGGATTTCAGCATAAAGCCTTAAATGGGACATAATAGGAAACGCCTGCATCTGTAAGCCAGCTCTCCGGCTGGATCCAAGGATTCGGTGTCTCAAACTGAAGATGATCCTTAAACTCCTGTTTGAAAAGTCCGAGGTGATAATTAAGTCCGATTCCTTCTCCCGGAAGTCCCAGAGTTGCAATGGAATCCAGGAAGCATGCTGCCAGACGGCCAAGTCCGCCGTTTCCAAGAGATGGCTCCGGCTCGATCTCCTCGATCATGGAAAGCTCTTTTCCGTTTTCTTTAAGATATTTCGCAACTTCATCATAAACGCCCAGATTGATCAGGTTGTTGGAAAGAAGCTTACCGATAAGGAACTCTGCGGAAATATAATAAATTTTCTTTTTTCCTTCCTGGTAGCCGCGGCCCTTCAGCTGCTCCTTTGTCCAGGAGAGAAGTCCATGATAGATTTCCTCATTTGTACAATCTTTTACATTTTTGTTATATTTGTCTTCAAATACTTTGCTTAATGTTTCCATTTTGATCTCCTTTCATGGATCTTGATGGGATGAAATATGTTTTTACAAGGTTGTTTGCTTTGTTTTTGATGATATTAGGATATCACGCATTTCTTTTCAAAAATATAACAATCCTGTCATGATATGCAAGATATTTGTCAGACTGTTTTTCACTTTTTACTGTAGCTCTGCATAAAAACATAACCGGTACATATGCGGTTGTTTCGGGATCTGTCTCAGATCTGTCTCATACTCTTCCTGTACTTATGCGGTGAAACCTTATTGGACTGCTGAAATTTCTTTATAAAATAACTTGTACTGTTAAATCCCACCTGCATGGCGATCTCCGTCACAGGTGCATCGGAATGCGTAAGAAGATACTTCGCCTTCTCCATACGGAAGTCATTGATGTATTCCACCAGGGTTTTCCCGTATACTGGCGGAAAAGCTTCATAAAATAATACTCACTGTAATTGGAAAGTCCGGAAAGCTCTGAAACAGTAAGATTCTCCTGGTAGTGAAGGCTGATATGATCCAGCACTTTCTTTACTGCTGCAAGGCTCTTGTTCTGCTCTGTGCTTACCGGGATAATATAATGCTTCGTCAGCATCTCATAAAAGAAATCAAAGAACAGCATTTTCAACTTCACATAGAAATATGGCTTCTTCTCCGTATGACAGTCATGGATCTCCAGAAAAATTTCCCGTAGCTTCTCATATCCGGAATCTCCTTCTTCTATATGATGCAGAATTCTGCCTTGTTTTCTATTAATGGTGATACCACACATTCCTGGCAGATATCTCCCGGCTGACCTGCAAGGAAGCCCAGGCTGAAAACCACACTCTTATAATAAAGAGGCTTCTTAAGATCCGTGCGCATACTATGGAGAACTCCGCAGTTCACGATCAGGATATCCCCCTTTTTCAGGCGGATGCTCTCCCGGTTCAGTCTGGCAAAGCCACTGCCTTTTTCAATATACATGATCTCCATCTCACTGTGCCAGTGGTCATACAATGCATGAAAGATCTCACAGTTCGCCATATAGGTTTCCACCGGCAGCTCAAAGGAACCGTGAGGGCTTAATTCTTTTAAATTATCATCCACTTCGGATACATGAAGAGGATTTTTTGCGGATGTGTCTGTTTCTGGCATGATTTCCTCCGTGATCAATATCTATCCTGCGGACATTTGCCTTCCGCTGGATATCCAATCCTTGCATAATGATTCTGTTTGACTCCCTTAGTGTAAAGGATATTTACAACCATGACAATATTATATTTTCCTGTTTTCTTTTTTATGACGTTACGGTTACTCTGTTCTCAGCAACACGCTTCGCGATGCACTTCCATAAACGGCAACCTTGACTTTTCCCCTTCCAACTGCTATATATAATATTTAGAATAAAATAATTTGACTTTAAAAGGAACGAAAACTACCATGAATCCATTAAAAAAAGCTTACTGCCGGGTTTTCCAGAATGTCTTTAAATTCGCCCTTCCACTGCTTCCTTACCGCAATCCGAAGATCATCGGAAGCGTCAAAGGTATTCCGGAAGTTCTGGAAAAAAGAAACTATAACAATGTACTCATCATCACAGATGCAGGGATCCGAAGCCTTGGCCTTACAGAAAGGCTGGAGCAGACACTGAAGCGAAGCTGCATCTCTTACCACATCTACGACAAAACCGTTGCCAATCCAACAACCGTCAATGTGGACGAAGCCCTTCACATGTATCTGGACAATGACTGCCAGGCGATCATCGGCTTCGGCGGAGGTTCCAGTATGGACTGTGCAAAAGCCACAGCAGCCCGCATTGCCAACCACACCAGTCTCTTGCTCAGATGAAGGGAATCCTGAAGATCCACAAAAAGCTTCCTCTTCTCATCGCCATCCCCACGACTGCAGGAACAGGAAGTGAAACAACACTTGCTGCTGTCATTACCGATGCAGAAACACGGCACAAATATGCCATCAACGATTTTCCGCTGATCCCACGCTACGCAGTCCTTGACCCGAAAGTGACTTTAAGCCTTCCGCCGTTTATCACAGCTACCACCGGCATGGATGCCCTGACTCACGCGGTGGAAGCCTACATTGGAAATTCCACTACACCTGGCACAAGAAAAAATGCCCTGGATGCTGTCAGACTGATCTTTGAAAATCTGGATACCGCCTACACAGACGGCAATAATATTGAAGCAAGACGAAATATGCTCCGCGCCTCCTATTTCGCAGGCTGTGCCTTCACCAAATCCTACGTTGGATATGTCCACGCAATTGCACATTCCCTCGGCGGAAAATATAATGTTCCACATGGGCTTGCCAATGCAGTGATCCTTCCTATGGTACTGGAAACATACGGAGATTCCATCACTCACAAACTCCGCAACCTTGCCGTAACTGCCGGTCTCTGCGATAAACATGAGGACGATAAAACTGCTGCCCGGATGTTTATTGATGCAATAAAAGATATGAAAAAACGCTATGGCATCGGAGACTATATCCCGGAAATCCAGGAAACGGACATCCCGGAGCTTGCCCATTACGCAGATAAAGAAGCCAATCCTCTGTACCCGGTTCCTGTGCTGATGGATGCCGGCGAACTTGAGACACTGTATTACAGACTGATGCCTCCGGCAGGCAATTGCTAAAACAGCCATTGGCATAGAAAGATTTTTTCGATATTTCGAATACAGTTTTTTCAGAAAGGACTACAATTCCATGGAAAAAGAACAGATCAACCAGCTTTTAGATAAACAGCGCCAGTACTTCTACTCCGGCGCAACTCTTGACCTTGATTTTCGCATCAGCGCCCTGAAACGTCTCCGCGCTTCCATCCGGAAACACGAAGATCAGATCCACGCCGCGCTGAAAAAGGATCTGGGAAAAAGTAATTTCGAAAGCTATATGTGTGAGACCGGACTGGTGCTCTCCGAGATCACACATATGCTGAAAAATATCCGCTCCTACGCAAAAGAACAGACCGTTCCGACTCCACTGGCACAGTTCCATTCCCACAGTTTCCGCAAACCATCCCCCTACGGTGTTGTTCTCATTATGAGTCCGTGGAACTATCCGTTTCTTCTCACCATAGAACCACTGGTAGACGCCATTGCAGCCGGAAACACAGTCATCCTGAAACCAAGTGCCTACTCACCGGCAACAAGCGAAGTGATCCGTCTTCTCATCCATGAATGTTTCGATGAAAAATACGTTGCAACTGTCACAGGCGGACGTGCGGAAAACACACATCTTCTCAGTCTGCACTTTGATTACATCTTCTTCACGGGAAGCCAGTCTGTAGGAAAAGAGGTCATGAGAAAGGCTTCCGAACACCTCACACCAGTCACTCTGGAGCTGGGTGGAAAAAGCCCCTGCATCGTGGACAAAACAGCCAATCTCCGCCTTGCGGCAAAACGTATCGTATTCGGCAAGTTCCTGAACTGTGGCCAGACCTGCGTGGCTCCGGACTATATCTACTGTGATCCGGAGATCAAAGAAGCCCTGGTCGCAGAGCTTCGCAGACAGATCACACGCCAGTATGGAAAAGAACCACTGAAGAACCGGAATTATGGAAAGATCATCAACGAAAAGCATTTCGACCGTATCAACAGTCTGATCGATCCTGCCAAAACTGTCTGCGGCGGTGGTTCCAACCGTGAAACACTTCAGATCGAGCCGACGGTTCTTGATAACGTAACCTTCGAAGATCCGGTCATGCAGCAGGAAATCTTCGGTCCGGTACTTCCGGTCCTTACCTATGACTCTCTCGGAGGTGCTGTAACAAAGATCAATTCCATGGCACATCCGCTGGCTCTTTATATCTTCACCGAAGATGAAAAAAATGCCCGGGAAGTTACTTCCCGATGTGGTTTCGGCGGTGGCTGTATCAACGATGTCCTCATACATCTGGCAACCAGCAATATGGGCTTCGGCGGCTTTGGTGAAAGCGGCATGGGATCCTATCATGGCATCGACGGCTTCCGGACATTCTCTCATTATAAGAGTATTGTAGATAAAAAGACCTGGATCGATCTTCCTATGCGGTATCAGAAATATCGGAAGATTTATGAAAAAATGGTACGGTTGTTTATGCGGTAGATATGAAGGGAGGGCGCTGCCTGATGCATCGCCCTCCTGTTACTTTAGATTTTCTTATTATTTTTCCCAGATGATCTTTACCGGCATGATCCCGGTCAGTTCTTTGCTTTTTTCATCCGGCTGGCTGCAGCCTGCATAAATTTCAAATTTCTTTCCTTCTTCCATCCGTTTTCCTGTTTCATCTACTACGGTGAATGCTTTTTCCCATATTGGGATTTCTATTTTTCGGCATTCTCCCGCCTTCAGGAATATCCGCTGAAAACCGGCCAGCATCGGATTGGGAATGGCATTTTTGCTGTCGATATTTTTTACATAGATCTGAACAACATCCTCTGTATCATATGCGCCGTTATTCTGCACTTCTACCTCCACGTTTATCTTCTGTCCACATGTTTTGACCTCTGCTTTATCTACTGCCACCTTACTGTACGTCAGACCATATCCAAAAGGAAACTGTGCTTTTCGTTCCATATAGCGATATGTTCTGCCTTTCATGGAATAATCGGTAAAATCCGGAAGTTCTTCCAGGTTTTCATAAAATGTCACCGGAAGTTTTCCTGATGGCGAGATTTCTCCAAACAGTACCTTTGCCGCTGCCTTCCCGCCCTGGCATCCAGGGTACCACAGCATCATGACTGCATCAAATTTCTCTGCCGCATATTTCAGATTAAGGTCACTTCCTGCCAGCAGACAGAATACTACCGGTTTTCCGGTATCTGCGATCGCTTCCATCAGTTCTCGCTGTACTCCGGGAAGTTCAATATCTTCTTTATCTCCCGATACATAGCTGTTTCCGGTGTCTCCCTCTTCCCCTTCCAGTGTCTCATCCAGTCCCATACATAAGATCACCACATCACTGTTTTCCGCAACCACCTTGCTTCCGCAATACGATCTCTGGTAAACGCAAGGTGCTCCGTCCGGTCTCGGAACAGATCACAGCCTCTGGAAGTAAGGATCCTTACATCGTCTCCCACATAATCCTGGATGCCTTCCTGTATGGTAATATACCTGGAAGCTGTCCCGTGATAATTGCCGATCAGCGCCTGCCTGCTGTCCGCATTTGGTCCGATGATCCCTATTGTTTTCAGTTTTTCTTTATCAAGCGGAAGAATCCCGTTATTTTTCAGCAGAACAAAGCTTTTTTCCGCTGCTTTCTCCGCTGCATCCAGATGCCTGGGAGATTCCACCTCCAGATAGGAGATATTGTCATATTCGCTTCCATCAAACAACCCCAGCAGATACCTTGTGGTAAAAAGCCGCACTGCTGCCCGGGTTATGGTTTCTTCTGTGACAAGCCCCTTTTCGTATGCCTTCATAATGTGAAGATAAGTATTTCCACAATTCAGGTCACAGCCATTATTAATAGCCAGTGCTGCAGATTCAACGGCTGTATCCGTTACCATATGGTGTTCATGAAAATCACGGATTGCCCAGCAGTCTGATACAAAATGCCCCTGAAATTTCCATTCGCCTCTGAGTTTTTTCTGTAATGTGGGACTTCCGCAGCAGGGTTCCCCGTTTGTCCGGTTATAAGCTCCCATAACCGCTTCTACTTTCGCTTCTTTTACCAGACCTTCGAATGCCGGCAGATACGTTTCTTCCATATCTTTTGCGGATGCTTCCGCATCAAATTCATGACGGAGTGCCTCCGGCCCGGAATGTACTGCAAAATGTTTGGCACAGGCTGCTGCCTTCATTGTATCCCCATTTCCCTGAAGTGCTTTTACAAAGGAAACTCCCAGTTCTTTTGTAAGATACGGATCTTCCCCATAAGTTTCATGGCCTCTACCCCATCGTGGATCACGGAAAATATTGACATTAGGAGACCAGAACGTCAATCCCTTATAAATATCTCTGTCACCGTTTACGGAATATGCATTATACTTTGCTCTGCCCTCTGTTGCCACGATACCGGCCATCTCTGCCACACTTTTCCGGTCAAAAGCTGCCGCCATTCCGATCGCCTGTGGAAAAACCGTTGCCTGCCCTGCTCTGGCAACACCGTGAAGTCCCTCATTCCACCAGTTATACGCCGGAATTCCCAATCTTTTTATTGCAGGTGCATCGTACCTTAACTGACTGGCCTTTTCCTCCAGAGTCATCCTGGCAACCAGCGCTTCTGCTTTCTTCTTTGCTTCTTCCCGATTCATCCCCAATTTCCTCCTCACCTTTTTTATATCATCTATCATTTGGTCTCTGACTGTCAAGTAGATATTTCCTGCAATTTTTCCGGCCTCTGTTCAGAGCAGAAAAAATCTGCTTTACCCTTTCTTTGGGATAAAGCAGATTTTTATTACACTTTGTGATCTGTGTTCCAATTTCAGCCGGGAACTTATCTGATCGCATCCTTCATCTCTTTCACATAAGCCTTCACCTTCGGCACGCAGTCTTTGCCGTAGGCACCACAGAGCTTCACGATCGCAGATCCTACAATGGCACCGTCTGACTGATCTGCCATTTTTTTTGCCTGCTCCGGTGTGGAGATTCCGAATCCTACTGCACATGGAATGTCTTTCTGAGCTTTTACTAATTTCACCATAGCTCCGATATCTGTGGTAATGCTGGTACGCATTCCTGTTACACCAAGGGAAGATACGCAGTAAACAAAGCCTTCCGCCTCTTTTGCGATCATGGCGATCCGCTCATGGGAGGTCGGTGCGATCAGGGAGATCAGGTCAAGGCCGTACTGTTTGCACACAACATCAAACTCTTCTTTTTCCTCAAACGGAACATCCGGAAGAATCAGTCCATCCATTCCAACTTCCGCTGCTTTCTTGATAAAACGCTCTGTTCCGTAAGAAAATACTACGTTTGCATAGGTCATGAATACCATTGGGATTTTGTATTTTTACGGATTTTTCTACCATTGAAAAAACTTTATCTGTAGTCACGCCGCCTGCAAATGCCCGGACATTGGCTTCCTGGATCACAGGTCCCTCTGCGGTAGGATCTGAGAACGGGATCCCAAGCTCGATCAGATCTGCTCCTGCTTCTTCCATTGCATAAACCAGCTGCTCTGTTACCTCCAGAGACGGATCTCCGCAGGTCAAAAAAGGAATAAATGCTTTTCCGTTTGCAAATGCCTCTGTAATTCTCTTATTCATGAATATCCTCCCCTCTGTAGCGGGCGATTGCCGCACAGTCCTTATCTCCACGTCCTGAAATGGTAACTACCATGATCTTGTCCTTTCCAAGTGTCGGTGCGATCTTTTTCGCATAGGCCACTGCGTGGGCACTTTCGATCGCAGGAATGATTCCTTCTGTTCTGGAAAGATATTCAAAAGCCTCTACTGCTTCGTCATCTGTAACAGGAACGTACTCTGCTCTTCCGATATCATAAAGGTGTGCATGCTCCGGACCTACACCCGGGTAATCAAGACCTGCGGAGATGGAGTATACCGGTGCGATCTGTCCGTATTCATCCTGGCAGAAGTAAGATTTCATACCATGGAAGATTCCGAGACGACCGGTTGCGATGGTTGCCGCAGTCTCCGCAGTATTCACGCCACGTCCTGCTGCCTCACAGCCGATGAGACGAACGTCTTTGTCCTCAATGAAATTGTAGAAGGTTCCGATAGCATTGGAGCCGCCGCCCACACAGGCCAGGACAACATCCGGAAGTCTGCCCTCTTTTTCCAGCATCTGTTCTTTGATCTCCTTGGAGATCACGGCCTGGAAATCACGTACGATGGTCGGGAACGGGTGCGGTCCCATAACAGATCCCAGTACATAATGGGTATCTGCAATACGGTTTGTCCATTCACGCATGGTCTCGGAAACGGCATCCTTTAAGGTTGCGGTTCCGCTTGTGACTGCATGGACTTTTGCTCCGAGAAGACGCATTTTGTAAACATTCAGTGCCTGACGTTCCGTGTCTTCTTTTCCCATGAATACCTCACATTCCATTCCCATCAGTGCTGCTGCGGTTGCAGTTGCAACACCGTGCTGGCCTGCACCGGTCTCAGCGATCACACGGGTCTTGCCCATTTTTTTTGCCAGGAGCACCTGACCAAGTACGTTGTTGATCTTGTGGGCTCCTGTGTGGTTTAAGTCTTCTCTTTTCAGATAGATCTTTGCTCCGCCAAGGTCCCTGCGTCGTATATGTGCCGCATAGTAAAGATGGGATGGTCTTCCTGCGTATTCATTGAGAAGCTCTGTGAGCTCACGTTTGAATTCCGGGTCGTTTTTGTAATGGTTGTATGCTTCCTCAAGCTCCAGAACGGCGTTCATCAGTGTTTCCGGGATGTACTGTCCGCCATGGATGCCGAATCTTCCTTTTGACATGTTATATTTCCTCCTTTATGTTCCTTACTGCGTATACTGCTTCTAATATTTTATCCGGGTCTTTGTGACCGTCGGTTTCTACACTGCTGCTTAAATCTACTGCCCAGGGGTGAAGCAGATGTATGGCCGATTCCAGATTTTCACAGCCCAGACCTCCTGCCAGAAACCAGGGACGTTTGATCGCCGGTACCAGACTCCAGTCGAAAGTTTCTCCTGTTCCTCCTGCGCCCTGATCCAGCAGAATATAGTCTGCTTCCGAACGGACCGCTTTCTTTATATCTGCTTCTGTTTTTATGGAAAAAGCCTTTATCAGAAGCTGGTCTGTCATGGTCTTAAGCTGTCTGATATAATTCTCGTCCTCCTGGCCGTGAAGCTGTGCCAGTGCGATGGTTCCTTCGTTTAAAAGCTGTGCGGGAAGCTCCACCGGTGCATTGACGAATACGCCTACCGGCAAAATGCTATCATCCAGTTCTTTCCGGAGAGCCTTCAATTGCTCCACGGTGACGTTTCTTCTGCTTTTTGGGAATTCTACAATGAATCCTGCAAAGTCCGGTTTAGCCTGGTTCACTGCCTGGATATCTTCCGGGCGGATCAGGCCGCAGATCTTGATTCTGGTTCTGCTCCCATGTTTCAACGGTTGTTCTCTCATATTCAGCCAATCCTGCCCCTTCCTGTTTCGTTACTATTTGCCGCTGGTCAGCTCTGTTACTTATTTGCTCTATTCTTTCGTTTGGCCTTTATACAAGCGCTCCACCATTCAGATTTTCCAATGCTGCTTTCTTATCCGGGCTTCGCATCAGGGTCTCACCGATCAGGACTGCACCTACCCGGTTTCTTTCCAGGATAGCGATATCACCTGCGCTTTTGATTCCGCTCTCAGACACAAATACCACATTGTCCGGTGCCAGGTTTCGAAGACGGATGCTGTTATTCATATCAACCTTAAAGGTTTTCAGGTCACGGTTATTTACACCGACGATCTTTGCACCTGTCTTTAATGCTCTTGCCACTTCATTCTCGTCATGAGCTTCCACCAGTGCATCCATTCCCAGAGTTTCTGCAAGCTCTCGGTATTCCAGGAGTTCCTGGTCATTTAAGATAGCACAGATCAGAAGCACTGCCGATGCACCGAATGCTTTTGCCTGATAGATCATGTACTTATCCACCGTGAAGTCCTTCCGAAGGACCGGAATATCCACTGTTTCTGTGATCTCACGGAGATAAGTGTCACTTCCCATGAAATAAAATGGCTCTGTGAGGCAGGAGATCGCAGATGCACCTGCTGCCTCGTATTCTTTCGCAATTTCCAGATACGGAAATTCCGGTGCGATCAGCCCCTTGGAGGGGGAAGCTTTTTTTACTTCACAGATGTAGGACATACCCGGCTTTTTCAACGCTTCCAGAAAGGACGGCTGCTGTGGTGCTTTTTCTGCCAGGGTTTTCAGCTGATCCAGGGGAAACTGACGTTTTTCCTTCCGGATACGTTCTCTTTTTTTTTCTGCGATTTCCTCCAGAATGTTTTTTTCGCTCATTCTTTGTTTGTCTCCTTGATATTTCAGTTCAACTCTCATCCGGCAATTTCAAGAAGTCTGACCGATTAATGTTTCCGTTCATATCTCTTCCGATAGGGATTGCCGATTTCTCTTCTGCCGCTATTATTTTCAAATCTCGTTACTTAATTTGATAAATTCCGCAAGCTTGGCAGCAGCTGCACCACTGTCGATCAGATCTTCAGCCTTTCTTACGCCGGCTTCCAGGCTCTCTGCCTTTCCTGCGATATAAAGTGCTGCACCTGCGTTCATGCAGACCGCCTGACGCTTCGGGCCTTTTTCGGTTCCGTTTACAATGGCTTTTGTGATCTCTGCGTTCTCTGCCGGTGTGCCGCCTGCCAGATCTTCTTTGCTGCAGCGTGTATAGCCGAACTGCTCCGGTGTGATCTCATAGGACTGGAACCATCCGTCCTTGATCTCGCACACAGAAGTCGGTGCGCTCATGGAGATCTCATCCAGCTTATCCTGTCCGAAAACTACCATTCCGCGGTTCACGCCAAGCTTCATCATAACCTGTGCCAGCGGCTCTACCAGAGACTGGTCAAAGACTCCCATCAGCTCCATGTTTGCGCCTGCCGGGTTGCTTAATGGTCCGAGGATATTAAATACCGTGCGGATTCCCAGCTCTTTACGGATCGGTGCCACATATTTCATGGCAATATGATAATTCTGGGCGAACAGGAAACAGATGTTGATCTTTTTCAGGATCTCTGCACTTTTTTCCGGCGGATGGTGATCTTTACGCCAAGTGCTTCCAGAACATCTGCTGCACCGCTCTTGGAAGATGCTGCACGGTTTCCGTGTTTTGCTACCGGAACGCCACCTGCTGCGATCACAAGAGAAGATGTCGTGGAAATGTTAAAGGAGTTTGCTCCGTCACCACCGGTTCCTACGATCTCCAGAACATTCATATCGTGGAGAAGCTTGATGCAGTGTACACGCATTCCGGCTGCTGATGCAGTGATCTCCTCAATAGTCTCTCCTTTCAGGGAAAGTGCAGTAAGGTAGGATGCCATCTGTACCGGTGTTGCCGCTCCGTCCATGATCTCATTCATTACGGCTTCTGCTTCGTCATATGTAAGATCTTCTTTTTTTGAAAGCTTGATGATTGCTTCTTTGATCATTGTTGTTTCCTCCTGTTCTGTAACGATTCTATCTTTTATGGATTGCTGTTCTCTGTCTTATCTGTCTCTGATAACCTTCATAAAGTTCTCGATCATTGTTTTTCCATCCGGTGTCATAACAGATTCCGGATGGAACTGTAATCCGAATATCGGATATTCTTTATGCTCCAGTGCCATCACCTCTCCGTCCTCAGACTCAGCGGTAACAACCAGTTCCTCCGGTAAGGTATCCCGGATAGCTGCCAGTGAGTGATATCTGGCTGCCGGAAAAGTTTCCGGAAGTCCTTCAAACATCCGGCTCTTTCCAACTTTATGTATCTCTTTCTGCTTTCCGTGCATCAGCTCTTTTGCGTAGGATACTGTCCCTCCGAAGGCTTCACAGATGGACTGATGTCCAAGGCAGATACCCAGGATCGGCAGCTTGTCTTTGAAATATTTTATGGATTCAATACAGATTCCCGCATCCTCCGGTCTTCCCGGACCAGGAGAAAGGATCAATGCCTCCGGCTTCATGGCCTCCAGCTCTTTGATGGTCACTTCATCATTTCTTACCACCTTGATATCCGGCTCCACAGAACCGATCAGCTGGTAAACATTGTAGGAAAAGCTATCATAATTATCGATCAGTACTATCATTCCAGTCCCTCCTGTGCAGTTTCGATTGCCTGTACAACGGCTCTTGCCTTGTTGCAGCACTCCTGAAATTCACTTTCCGGAATACTGTCTGCTACGATCCCTGCTCCTGACCGGATACAGATCTCACCGTTTTTCTTATAAACCAGGCGAATGGCAATACAGGTATCCAGGTTTCCGGCAAAATCCAGATATCCGATAGCACCGCCGTAAATGCCTCGCTTGCTCTGTTCCAGTTCCTGGATGATCTGGCAAGCACGGAATTTCGGTGCTCCGGAAAGCGTTCCTGCCGGAAGGATGGCATCCACTGCATCCACTGCATCCCTGTCATCCCGGATCTGGCCGGTAACTGTGGAACCGATATGCATCACATGAGAAAAACGTTCGATGCACATATATTTTTCCACCTTTACCGTGCCGATCTTACTGATCTTTCCGATGTCATTTCGTCCCAGATCCACCAGCATGTTATGCTCGGCACGTTCTTTTTCATCTGCCAGGAGTCCTTTTTCCAGCGCTTCGTCTTCTTCTTTTGTCTTGCCTCTTGGTCTTGTTCCTGCAAGCGGGAAGGTACTTAATTCTGTTCCTGCAAGCCTGGCAAGTGTTTCCGGGGAGGCTCCTGCAATCTCAATATCATCACTGGAAAAATAAAACATATATGGAGAAGGATTGGTAGCCCGAAGGACACGGTAAGTATCAAACAGGCTTCCCTCGGCTTTTGCTCTCATAGGATTGGAGAGGACTACCTGGAAAATATCTCCTTCATGGATGTAATGTTTCGCTTTCTCAACCATCTCACAGTATTTTGCTTTCGGGAACTGCGGCTCAATGGAAGATTTCAGTTTCAAAGACGGAAATTCCTTCTGTTTTCCGTTTCGGATCAGATCTGCCATCTCTTTTAATTTTGCTTCCGCCCTCTGATAGGAATTTTCCGGATCATCTGTCATCACACCGGTAATCAGAAGCACCTTCTGTCTGTAATGGTCAAAGGCGATCACCTGGTCAAAAAGCATCAGATCCATGTCCCGGAAATCCTGTACTGTTTCGTCAGTAAGCTCCAGCTTCGGCTCGCTATACTTAATGTAATCGTAGGAAAAATATCCTACCAGACCTCCGGTAAAGGTCGGCATATTTTCCAGCACCGGGCTTTTGTATTCTTTCAGGATCTCCCGAATGGCATCTCCCGGATGCTTCACCTGCTGTACGGTTTTTTCTTCCGTTCCGTCCTCATGGATTCTACGGATCTGAAGCTTTCCGTCTGTACAGGTGATCTCCATGGATGGCTCATATCCCAGGAAGGAATAGCGTCCCCATACCTCTGTCTGGCTGGCACTTTCCAGAAGATAGCAATGTCTGCTGGCTGTGCGTAAGGTCCTCATAACTTCTACGGGTGTATAGCGGTCGGAATACAGCTCTCTGCATACAGGGATTCGCCGGTATTCGCCTGACTGTGCGAGTTCTTTGATTTTTTCTAATGTTGGATACATATACAGGCCCTCCTGAGTTTTTCATTCCTTACCGGAGGACGGGACATTCGTGATCTGCATTCGCTGCTTGCTCATAAAATCAAGAAAAGCCCGTCTCCGACAGAATCTGGTTCTGTCAGGGACGAGCTCTAAATTCAAAATCACCCGCGGTGCCACCCTGATTCACGGTCTGACCCGTGCACTTGGCGGAATACCTTCATATTCCCGGCAACTGACGTATGCCCTCACGTCACAGAATACTTGATATCCGAAAATATCTTTCCCTGTGCCTCTGCGGTCCATTTGATAAACTGCCTCTCGACCCGGCTCTCACCCTCCCGGACTCTCTGTGCGCGCATGAATATCTTTATCTCCGCTTCAACGGTTTAGTGGTTTACTTAATTAAATTTTTTCTATAAAATAGCATAGCTTTTCTGATATGTCAATACAAAAGTTGAAAAAAATGTCATTTTGTTCTATAATTGTATAAAAGTAATTGTTATAAATATCACATAAGAAAGGAGTTTCACCAGAAAAACACTATGGCTGAAAGAAATACAAACACCTGGCTGGATACCCCCGATCCGCAGGTTTTTATCAAAAATTCCGCAAAATTTAATGATCTGATGATGATGTATCGATGTACGGTCCGTGAGGTACGCACCAAGCTGGAAGTCCTCAACGATGAATTTTCATTGGAATATAAACGTAACCCGATCTCCTTCATCAAGACAAGGATCAAAAAGCCAGAAAGCATTTACAAAAAGCTCAAAAAGCTCGGCTATGAGTTTACTGCGGAGAATATTCAGAATCAACTGAATGACGTGGCAGGCATCCGTGTTGTCTGTGCCTTTATCGATGATATCTACACCATTGCAGACCTGATCACCAGGCAGGATGACATTACCGTCATTCAGGTAAAGGACTATATCAAAAATCCAAAACCAAACGGCTACCGCAGTTATCACATGATTGTGGAAATCCCCGTATTCTTCTCCAAGGGAAAAACTCCCATGCGTGCAGAGATCCAGATCCGTACCAACGGTATGGATTTCTGGGCTACTCTGGAGCATCAGCTGCGTTACAAGCAGAATATCGAAGAAATGGACGGTTATGAGGAAGTCAGCAATGAGCTGCTGAACTGCGCCCGCGCTGTGATCGATATGGATAACGAAATGCAGCGGATTAAAAACAAGATCGGACAATTCCATGATATTTAAAAAACAGGTGAGGCTGTTACAGCCTCACCTGTTCTTTCTCACTGTTTTTCACCCGGAACGCCCGCGGTGTCATGTGATAATGTTCCTTGAATACCCGATGAAAATAACTGTTATTTTCATAGCCTACAGCTGCAATGATGTCACTGACAGGAAGATCTGTTTCACACATCAGCTCTACAGCCTTGTTCAGACGCTTTCTCTGAAGAAGTTCCTTAAAATTAAACCCTGTGCTTTTCTTGATCATCTTACTGAGGACATGCATGGGAAGATGCAGACGACCACAAAGCTCCGTCAGCGTGGCAGTCCGGTATTTCTGTTCAATATAATCCAGTGTTGTCATGGAGATCATATTTTCGTACTGATTGGGCAGACGCATCTCCACATACTGCACCGATTCTACCAGATACATAAAGATCAGCCCATTGTGGTCTGATTGATTCCGCCTCTCTGTTCTCCTCACCCGTTTACAAGAGTAATAAATGAATAATTTTCCAGAAGTACTTCTGAGATCGTTGTGCAG
>ENA-OQDW01000066-OQDW01000066.1-human-gut-metagenome-genome-assembly--contig:-NODE-66-length-38565-cov-3.660752_pt1 | contig 38565 bp, 49 predicted proteins | sample MGYA00242784_ERZ504613 | MGnify/ENA primary metagenome ERZ504613 (study PRJEB26092, sample SAMD00036330) | human gut metagenome | host: Homo sapiens | study: EMG produced TPA metagenomics assembly of...
CAATCACATCATCATAGTGATGTCCAAGGGCGATCTTGTTGCATCCAAGTTCTTTTGCCTTGCTGTAAAGATATCCTCTCCGCATACGGGCGCAGAGATAACACGGAGATTTTTCCACATTGTAAACTGCATCAAAAATCTCAGTCTCAAATACTGTGATCGGGATTCCGAGAAGCTTGGCGTTGTGTTCGATCACCGCACGGTTGGCCTCATTATATCCCGGATCCATCACAAGAAATACCAATTCAAAAGGAAACTTGTTATGACGTTTCAACTCCTGGAACAGTTTGGCCATCAGCATGGAATCCTTACCACCGGAAATACAGACCGCGATCTTGTCTCCCGGCTTCACCAGTTCATAGTCGTTGATTCCTCTGGCGAATCTGGAAAACAGCTGCTTGTGGAACTTCTTGCGGATACTCAGCTCGATATCTTTCCGGCGCTGTTCCATTGCTTCATTTTCCTCTTCTTCACTGTCCCCTTTATTGGACTCTTTCCGCATCTGCTGGAAAAGCCAGCCTGTATATCCACCCTTCAGGCTCAGTGCGGGAATTCCTTTTTCCCGGAGCATCCCTGCCCCTTCCTGGCTGAAAAGTCCTCTGGTACAGTAAAGAACCGGAATCTTATCCCCTTTCAGTTCTTCTGCCCGTTCTTCCAGTTCCTGCTCCGGAACAGAAATCGCTCCCGGGATCATTCCATATTCCACAGTTACTTTATCACGGGTATCTACCAGAAGATATTTTTCCCGTTCCTTCTCTATTTCATCAAAAGAAATCTCCAGTGTTTCTTCACTCATGCTGTTTTTATTCCTTTCCTTACAGCTCCTCCCTGATCGTGCCGTCACAGGCAATGGTCACTACCTGCCATGGGATCATCTTTCCGCTTCGCTCCATGGCACGGATCACTGCATTCTCGATGCCTCCGCAGCAGGGAACTTCCATGCGGACGATACGGATACTCCGGATGGAATTATTTCCTATGATCTCTGCAAGCTTATCTGCATAATCTCCCTCATCCAGTTTGGGGCATCCGATCAGCGTCACATGATCTTTCATGAATTTCTCATGAAAACCTGCATAAGCGTAGGCAGTACAGTCTGCCGCGATCAGAAGCTGTGCATTTTCAAAATATGGTGCATTGACAGGAACCAGTTTGATCTGTACGGGCCACTGGGCAAGGCGGCTTGTCTGTTCCCCTGCATTTTGGGGAACTTTTTTCTGCTCTGCCTGCACCGGCGGTTCCTGCTTTTTATTAAGCTTCTTGCCATACTTCCGGGGACACGTGTGGCTTCCCTGCTGGCATCGAGGCCTCTGTTTTCTTAAGCTTCATTCTTTTTTCCACTGCCTCCGCGTCATAATCTGCGGCTTCCCGCTCTATAATACGGATCGCATCGGCAGGGCAGGCCGGAAGACAGTCTCCCAGTCCGTCACAGTAATCATCCCGGATCAGTTTTGCCTTGCCGTCTATCATGGCAATAGCTCCTTCGTGGCAGGCAGCTGCACAGGCACCACAGCCGTTGCATTTCTCTTCCTCAATGTGTACGATCTTTCTTATCATGATATCATCTCTCCCTGATTTTTATATTTCTGCAAATGTTTTTTTGTTTTCACTGACATCATACAAAAATCCCGGAGATTCTTCGGTAACATATGTTACCTTACAGATATAACTCCATTTTTTCCTGATCTTTCACAAGGATCTGACGCCTGTCAAGTTCCAGGATTCCTTCTTCCTGCATCTTTCCCAGTTCTCTGGAAAGAGACGGCCTGGTAATGTTTAAATAATCCGCCATCTCTTCTCTGGAAAGATTCATGTGGATCTGTCCTTCACTGTCCTGGCATTCTACAAGGAAACGGACGATCCGCTCCCGGAGACTGCCACTTCCAAGGATCCGAAGCTTCCGGTTCATATTGTAAGCCTTCCCGGCAAAAACCTCAAGAAGATTTTCCCGAAGTTTCCGGCTTAAACTATTTTCTTCCCTGTCTGTAAAGATCCGGCTGCTCATGATCAGAACGGAAACCTGCGTCAGCGCTTCCACATACATGTCATAGGAAGCTTTCTCCATAAAGGCATAAACCTCCCCGAACAGAGCCCCTGGATCTTCCAGCTGCGCCAGAAGGATCCTTTTCCGGAAAACGTCTCTTTTGCGATGATCACACTTCCGTTAAGAAGCATATAAACCGAATCCGGCCGGTCTGTTTCCTGAAAGATCCGCTCCCCTCTGGAATAAGTCCGCACCGTTCCTTCCTGCTCCATGAGGTTTAGGAGTTCTTTTTCTTCCAGGTTTCTGCAGAGCCGGCTTTGTCTTAAAATGGCCATCCATTCTTCTCTTCTTTTTTCTTCCACTTTTTCACCTCATCTCTGTACAGGTTTTTATCACATTTCTGCAATCTCTGTCAACTCCCGTGAACTTCATAGGTTCCCAGCCTGTACTTTTTTCTGAAAATCAGTTATAATATTTTTGTTTGTAAAAAAATTTTCACCAAGGAGGATACCGGAAATGAAAACACAGAATCAGACTATGCTCTCTGAGAATACACTGACATCCCGGCCCACAGATATTATTGCGGGATTTCCTGTACGTCCCGGGTTTTTTGAATTAAATGGCGCTACTCCTCTTTCCAACGGAGTCAACTTTACCGCACATACCCGCCACGGTACATCCTGCGAGCTTCTTCTTTTCCACTCCGGAGAAGAGGAACCCTTCGCAGTCCTTCCTTTTCCCAATGCCTGTCGTATCGGTGATGTCTACTCCATGATCGTCATGGGACTGGACATCGAAGATCTGGAGTACGGCTACCGCATTGACGGTCCTTACGAACCGGAAAAGGGTCACATCTTCGATAAGACAAAGGTTCTTCTTGATCCTTATGCCAAAGCCGTTGCCGGTCAGCGTGAATGGGGCCAGCAAAAGATCGGAAGCTATCATGCCCGTGTGTACGTGATTCCTTTGACTGGGAAGACATGCCGCAGTCCACCCGTAAGATCAGTGACCTGATCATCTATGAGCTTCACGTCCGCGGCTTTACACAGGATTCTTCTTCCGGTGTTATGCACCCGGGAACCTTTGCCGGTCTTCGTGAAAAGATCCCTTATCTCAAGGAACTGGGGATCAACGCCGTAGAGCTGATGCCGATCTTCGAGTTCGACGAGAATATGAATGCCCGTACTGTAAATGGCAAACGGCTTCTGGAATACTGGGGATACAATTCTGTCAACTTCTTTTCTCCAAACACCAGCTATGCTTCCAAGCCGGAGCATAACTGTGAGGGAACTGAGCTGAAAGAGCTGATCCGTGAGCTCCACGAAAATGGCATCGAAGTAATTCTTGATGTTGTATTCAATCATACCGCCGAAGGAAACGAGCTGGGAAAAACCTTCTGCTTTAAGGGCTTTGACAATAAGGTTTATTATATGCTGACTCCAGAGGGAAATTACTACAATTTCAGCGGATGTGGAAATACTCTGAACTGTAACCATCCCATTGTACGTCAGATGATCCTTGAATGCTTACGTTACTGGACCATCAACTACCGTGTGGACGGCTTCCGCTTCGATCTTGCTAGCATTCTCGGACGCCATGAGGACGGTTCTCCACTTAACAATCCGCCCCTTCTGGAGCTCCTTGCTTACGATCCGGTCCTTAGAAATGTCAAACTGATCGCAGAAGCCTGGGATGCCGGCGGGCTGTATCAGGTTGGTTCTTTCCCTGCCAGCCGCAGATGGGCTGAATGGAATGGCCGTTACCGTGACTGCCTCCGTTCCTTCCTGAAGGGAGATTTCTGGAATGCCTGGGACGCTGCATGGAGTATTTCCGGTTCCGGTGATCTGTACGGAGGCTTTTATTCTGATCATAATGACAATTATGCAGGATACAATTCCTGTGTCAATTTCCTTACCTGCCACGATGGCTTCACCATGTATGATCTTTATTCCTACAATGAAAAACACAACGAAGCAAACGGCTGGAATAACACCGACGGTTCCAACGATAACCGCAGCTGGAACTGTGGAGAAGAGGGCGATTCCACCAACCCTGAAGTGCTCTCCCTCCGCTTCCGCATGATACGGAATGCCTGTGCTGTACTGATGTCCAGCCGCGGAACCCCGATGTTCCTTGCAGGTGATGAATTCGGAAACACAAAACACGGAAATAACAATACCTACTGTCAGGATAACGAAACCTCATGGATCAACTGGAAGCTTCTGGAGAAAAATCACGATCTTTTTGAATTTTTCAAATTTATGATCCGGTTCCGTAAAGACCACCCTATTATCTCCCGGAAGCTTCCCAACGCAGTATGCGGTATGGAAAATATCCACACTCATAACATTGACGCAAGGGATGTGACCATTCCAAGAGATGCCCACACCTTCGCTGTAAGCTTTGCAGGCTATGATAAGAGCAAAGGCACTGATGACCTGATCTACATTGTGATCAACGCATACTGGGAGGACGTAACGGTCACACTTCCGGAGCTTGCCCGTCCCGGTGCATGGTATCTCTGTGTCAACACGTTCGGTGACGGAAATGGCCGTTATTTCTACGAAAAAGGCCAGGAGCCACGCATTGAACACGATTTCTGCATGCGGCCCAGATCCGTTGCCATCTTTACCGGCCGCAATTATTAGAATTTATATCAGGGGCAAAATTCTTTTTGTCCCTGTCTGAAAGAAATGGAGTATTTTGAATGGAATTAAAAAACAGAACTTTGTCCAATTTTGCAGAACTTGTAGAAACAGGTGAATGTAAAAAATTCCGCGGTCGTCTGAAGACAGGCATCGACCTTGGTACTGCCAATACCGTTCTTGCCGTTGTCGACCGGAATAACCGTCCCATAGCCGGAATTTCCGCACCATCCCATGCGATCCAGGATGGAGTGATCGTCAATTACTATGAATCTGTCCAGCTTGTGACAAAGCTTAAAAATGAGCTGGAGGAAAGGCTTGGCACAGAACTTACTTACGGTGCTGCTGCCATCCCTCCGGGAGTTTCTGAGGGCAGTGTCAAAAGCATCGGCTATGTTCTGGAGGGTGCCGGTTTCGAGGTTACAAATATCGTGGACGAGCCTACTGCCGCAGCTGCTGTCCTTAAGATCACAGACGGTGCTGTTGTGGATGTGGGTGGCGGCACAACCGGTATCAGCATCCTGAAAGACGGAAAAGTTATCTACACCGATGATGAAGCTACCGGCGGCAGCCATATGACCATGACAGTCGCCGGTCACTATAAGATCCCTTATGAGGAAGCCGAAGTATTGAAAACCACTCCGGAAAAAGAAGATGAAATCTTCCTGTGATCAAGGCCACTGTAGAAAAAATGGCTGTGATCACCGAGAAATTTCTAAAGGGCTATCAGGTTCCGGCTGTTTATGTAGTTGGCGGTTCTTCCATGTTTAAGGAATTTACTACCGTTTTTGAAAAGAGGCTGAAGCTTCCGGTATACCGTCCGGTCCATCCGCTTCTTGTTACGCCCCTTGGCATCGCATATCACTGTGAGCTGCCAAAAATCTAAGCTCTTCCCGGTCTGGTCCTACGATTCTCCAGAAGGCAAACAACCTCCACTGAATCGGTGAGCGGGAACATATCAACCGGCTGCATCTTCTTTACCAGGTAATCTCTCTTAGTAAGGCAGGCAAGATCTCTTGCCAGGCTTTCCGGGTTGCAGGATACATAAACAATTTTTTCCGGTGAAAGAGTCAAAAGGGAGTGAAGGAATTTACGGTCACTTCCGGAACGTGGCGGATCCATGAGAACAACCTCCACCTTCTCTCCCTCTGCTGCTATTCCTTCCATAAACCATCCTGCATCTCCCGGAACAAAACGAACATTACGGATCTTGTTTTCCCTGGCATTCATTCTGGCATCACGGATAGCATCACGGTTCAGTTCTACACCAATGACATCCCTGGCATTCCCGGAAGCGATGATCCCGATAGTACCTGTGCCGCAGTAAGCATCGATCACCCTCTCTTTTCCTGTCATTGCCGCAAACTCCATAGCCTTTCCGTAAAGTACTTCTGTCTGCACAGGATTTACCTGATAAAAAGAAGATGGAGAAATACGGAAGGTCAGTCCCATAAGTCGATCTTTGATGAATCCCGGTCCGTAAAGTACGATATTGCGGTCTCCAAGTACCATGCTTGTCTGTCTGTCATTGACATTGAGAACCACCGTAGTGATCTCCGGATGCTCTTTACGGAGAGCTTTTACAAAGTTATTCTTAGATGGAAATATTGGAGAAACCGTAACTAATACCACCATGATCTCTCCTGTGGAAAAGCCTCTCCGCACAAGCACATGGCGGAGAAGTCCATATCCTGTATCCTCATCATAGGTCTTGATCTTAAAGGATTTCAGCATACCACGTATGGTACGGATGATTTCCTGACTTTTTTTATCTTCGATCATACAGTCATCTACGGAAACGATCCTATGACTCTTCTCCTCATAAATCCCGGAAATTACGTTTCCCTTCCGGTCACGGCCAAAAGCTGCATGAACTTTGTTTCTGTAATAATAGGGGTCTTCCATTCCAATGATCGGCTCTACTTTTCCGAATTTTTTCAGAAGGCCTTCTGTAATTCTCTGTTTCCTGCGAAGCTGCTCCTGGTAGGATACACCCTGATAACGGCAACCGCCGCATTTCTTCGCAACTGAACAGACAGTCTCTTTCTGTTCCATTTTTATCTCTCCTCTTTTATGGGCACAAAAAAGATGTTCCCAGTTATTTTCACTGAGAACATCTTATCAGACCTTTTCTTTTTTTACAAGAAAATCCTTGGCCTACTCCTGATATGGCTCATTAAATACAAGAATATGTTTCTTCACATTCTCGTAAGTACCCTGGACCATAGCCTCATTGAGGTCAAAGAAATTATGCTTATCTGTTGATTCCATATATTTCTCCACATGAGCTGTCAGGCTGTTAAAGCTTGCTGTGGCAATATTCACCTTACGGATGCCAAGAGAGATTGCCTTCTGGAAATCTTTATCAGTGATGCCACTGCCGCCATGAAGAACCAGCGGAATATCCACTCTCTCATGGATCTTCTCCAATACATCAAAAGCAAGCGTCGGCGCTACCGGATAATTACCATGGGCATTACCGATGGCAACTGCAAGCGCATCAATACCTGTCTCTCTTGCGTAAACGACCGCATCATCCGGATCTGTGCAGCGGATACCGTGGTCACAGCTTCCATCCTCACTTCCGCCCACAAGTCCCAGCTCAGCCTCAACTGTAGCGCCGTATTTACGTGCTTTCTCCACAACGGCCTTTACTCTGGCGATGTTTTCCTCAAAAGGAAGCGTAGAAGCATCCAGCATAACCGATGTAAAGCCAAGCTCCAGAGCCTTGTCAACCGTCCCAAAAGTAAGACCATGATCCAGATGGACAGCCACATCCACCTTAGCCTCCTTTGCAGCCTGTACCATCATCGGTCCCATCAGGTGAAGCGGAGAATTTTTCAAACGCACCTCCGCGATCTGAAGGATGATCGGAGTATCCAGTTCTTCTGCTGCACGGATCGCACCTCTTACCATTTCCATATTACCAACACTGAAAGCACCGCAGCCAATATTTTTCTCTTCGGCACGTCTCAGCAGATCTTTCATTTTCACAAGTGCCATGATTCGGCCCTCCTGTCCTGTTTATCGTACACTGTTTGCATCTTCTTACAGAAAAAGCGGTGTCAAAGCACTACTGGCTGATACCGCTTTTTCTATGCAAAGCGGACATCTTTATTCCGCTTAACTGTACATCAGCATGCACCTATTTCCCTGTCGTAATTATAAGCCTGTCTTCTCAGCAATGAATTTTCTTGCACGGATCGCATACTCAAGCGGATTAGCCTTAGCCGGATCCTGCTCAGCCTCAACAACCATATATCCCTCGTAGCCTGCATCCTCGAGAACCTTGAAGATTGGATCATAGTTGATGCATCCATCTCCCGGAATCGTGAAGGCACCGGCTCTTACGCCTGCAAGGAAGCTCATGTTTTCTTTCTTAACCTGCTCAACAACTTCCGGACGGATATCCTTCAGATGAACATGTTTGATCCTGTGAACATATTTCTTTACAACCTCAAGAGGATCCTCTCCACAGTATGTAAAGTGACCGGTATCAAAAAGAAGACTTACATATTCAGGATCTGTATTCTCCATCATACGGTCAACCTCAGCAAGGCTCTGTACAACAGTACCCATATGATGATGGAAAGTAAGAGCAATACCATACTCCTCTTTTGCGATCTTACCAAGCTTGTTCATACCTGTGCAGAAGGTATCCCACTCTTCGTCATTCATCTCATATTTATGTCCGAAAATCGGAGTATCCATCTGGCCCTGAACACTGTGGCTCTGCTCAGATGCGCCGATCACTTTCGCACCCATAGCTTTCAGGAAAGCAAGCTGTGCACGGAACTCCTTCTCAACCTCCTCAAACGGTTTGGTGATCAGGAAGCTTGAGAACCACTGGTTACAGATCTCAACACCACGAAGCTCAAGAGCCTTCTTAAGAACCTCAGGATCCTTCGGATACTTGTTACCCACCTCGGAGCCTGTGAAACCGGCAAGAGCCATCTCACTGACGCACTGCTCAAAAGTATTCTCTTTGCCAAGATCCGGCATATCATCATTTGTCCATGCAATTGGTGCAATACCAAGCTTTACTTTATTCTTATCAAACATTGGTCAATTCTCCTTTTTATTTGAATTATTCCATAATCTCAGAAATCTTAACCGGTCTGTGCTCCTCGCTGGATTTCTTAGCTGCAAGACCCATTAATACCGGCTTCAGACCATCATAAACATTAAGAGGTGTCTCTTTGTCATTAACGATCGCATCAATAAATGCTGCAACCTCTTTACCATAAGCGTCCATGTATCTCTCAAGGAAGAAGAACATCGGCTTCTCGCCTGTAACACCCTCAGCATTGCTGATCACTGTGGAAGACTGGCTGTCATTGGAAATAGCAGCCATACCATCAGAACCGAAAACCTCAGCTCTCTGATCATAGCCATAGGAAGCTCTTCTGCAGTTATCGATAACAGCAATAGCACCATTCTCCATCTGAAGAGTGATAACAGCTGTATCAACATCCCCAGCCTCACCAATAGCCGGATCAACCAGATTTGCGCTCTGAACATAAACCTCTGTAGCATCGCAGCCTGCAAGATAACGAACCATATCGAAATCATGAATTGTCATATCCAGGAACATGCCACCGGAAACCTTAACATAATCAATGCTAGGCGGCTCAGGATCGCGGGAAGTGATCTTGATGATCTCCGGTTTACCAACCTTACCAGCTGCAACAGCCTGCTGAAGAGACTCAAAGTTATGGTCGAATCTTCTGTTAAAACCAACCTGATATTTCAGATTTGTGCCCTCAAGAGCATCGATAACCTCTTTGATCTTGGCAATGTCATGATCGATCGGTTTCTCACAGAAAACATGCTTGCCAGCCTTGATAGCCTCTACAGAAATCGGAGAATGAGTATCTGTAGAAGAACAGATCAGAACTGCGGAAATCTCAGGATCATTGATGATTTCCTTATAATCCTTAGTCGTGTGCTCAACACCCATGCTCTTAGCCCATGCAGCAGTCTCATCATTTAAGAAAGGATCTGCAACCGTCTTGATCACCGCATCCGGCACCCTTGTTGTAATACTAGTAATATGAACTCTACCAATCTACCTGCTCCGATAATACCAACTTTAATCATAGTTTTGATCTCCTTTTGATTTATTTTCCCAATGTAATCTCTTTGCGTGTCCGAACACGCTCTTTATGCTTAATATAATATCATCGCAACACACAAATCGCAACCCCTAATATTGTACAATATTACCATCTTTTTTCTATTAAAAATGACGAGAACTATTTTTAGCCACAATATGTAATATTTTTAGGTCAACTTCACCGAAAATATCTCCAACACATTCCCATACAATCACCCTAATCATCCCACACACCACCCCCTTCAAGCATCCTGCACAGCATCACAGCTACATCCCTTCAAGCATCCAGCGCAGCGCCGATGCCCAAACTCTCCCTGCAAACAGGCGCAAACTCAGCCTTGCAGTCGTCCAGCGCAGCGCTGAGACCCACAACCTATCGTCAAACGACATTTTTTCTCGCTGGAAGCACCAGCCGCGGAAGGGGATGCTGTCTGGCTCTGCTTCTGCAGGAGGGGAGCTGATTCTTGGACGGCGGGAATCTGCGTTGTTTTTCAAAAGTCCGCTGTCTGAGCGGCAGCAGGCCGCGAGTTCGGACTTTTTAAAAACGCTTTTAGCAGATTTCCGGCGTCCTAGAAGCCAGCCCCCGACGAAGCCGCAGACCAGCCAGCATCCCCTTCCCCGGCGTCCCTTCATCCGTTCGTTCGTCCGTTCATCCACATACAAATACAAAAAAAGACACCACGTCACAAAAAACGCAGTGCCTCTCTCATATTCAAGTTATTGCGAAAAAAGCATCAAGCAGAAGCCTGATCAGCCTTCTCAACCTCAGCAATCGCCTGCTTCCTCATAGGAATACGGCAATTCTTATTATTACCAAACTCAACAATAACATCTTCCTCAGTCATATCAATAACAACACCATAAAAACCACTGGTAGTAACAACACTGTCACCAACCTCCATGCTGTTCAACATAGTCTGAGTTCTCTTCTGCTCCTTCTTCTGCGGACGGATCATCATAAAATACATAATTCCAAACAGAACTACGATCCAGACAATACCAAGACCCGCGCTAAGTCCGCCAGCTGCCGCTGTAGATGATGCGATCATTTCAAATTCCTCCTGCTAAAAACAAATAATCTGCGGTACCCCCGCCGTTACTGACCTCTAAAAGTGTCACTTCATACTATCATACACAAAAACCAAAAAACCTTCAAGAGTTTTCTTATAAAATCAAAGTAATTTACACAAATTTTATAAATAAAACTTACCGGTTCCCGTTGATCCTGCCTTCCTCAAAGCCTTCCAGACGCATCTTCTTATAAGCCGCAAAATTCCCTGCATCCAGCGCATCCCTGATCTCTTCCATCATATGATTATAGAAATACAGATTATGCAGAACACAAAGCCTCATGCCAAGCATCTCCTTCGCCTTCAGAAGATGACGGATATACGCTCTGCTGTAATGACGGCAGGCCGGGCACTGGCACTCCTCATCGATTGGTTTGGAATCCAGCTCATACTTTGCATTAAAAAGATTCATCTTGCCATGGTTGGTATACACGTGACCATGACGGCCGTTACGGCTGGGATATACACAGTCAAAAAAGTCAATACCACGCTCAACCCCCTCCAGGATATTGGCCGGGGTACCAACCCCCATAAGATACGTCGGCTTGTTCTGCGGCAAATGCGGAACCACCTCATCCAGGATCCGGTACATCTCCTCATGACTTTCACCAACTGCAAGGCCGCCCACTGCATAGCCGTCCAGATCCATCTCCGCGATAGCCTGGGCATGCTCAATACGGATATCTTCATAAACAGCCCCCTGGTTAATGCCAAAAAGAAGCTGGTTCTTGTTAATGGTATCCGGCAGACTGTTCAGACGAGCCATCTCATCCTTGCATCTTTTAAGCCAGCGTGTTGTACGCGCTACCGATTTCTGTACATAATCCCTGTCTGCCACACTGCTTGGGCACTCATCAAAGGCCATTGCAATGGTAGAGGCCAGATTTGACTGGATCTGCATGCTCTGCTCCGGTCCCATAAAAATCTTATGACCATCGATATGAGAGTTAAAATACACGCCCTCTTCCTTGATCTTACGAAGCTTCGCCAGCGAAAACACCTGGAATCCGCCGGAATCGGTAAGGATCGGTCTGTCCCAGTTCATAAATTCATGAAGACCTCCCAGCTGCTTTACCACCTTGTCGCCAGGGCGCACATGAAGATGATAGGTATTGGACAGCTCTACCTGTGTACCGATCTCATGAAGATCCACAGTGGAAACTGCACCTTTAATTGCCGCAATTGTTCCTACATTCATAAAAACAGGAGTCTGGATCGTTCCGTGGACCGTCTTAAACTCGCCCCTTTTCGCTCTTCCTTCTGTTGTGATCAGTTTATATTCTGCCATTTCATTTCCCTTCTAAAAATATTTTAAAGTTGTCTCTGCCCGGCATCTGCGTCGCAGATACAGCCATAACCAGCTGCCGATGCAAATATCTTTCAAAACTTTTAGTCAATATCATAACACATTTTTTTCTTTACGGCTACTGATTGTTAAACTTTTACATTGCCATTTTTTAAACGATATCGTATAATATAGAATATTCGCTTAAAAATCCTTTATAATAAGAAGAAACAACTCCCATCTGACAGAAATGTCAGAGTCGGGCAACCCCTGTATAGATACAACGAGGAGGAAATCAATTTTTTATGAAGAAACACACACTTGGAATTGACATTGGTTCCACCACTGTTAAGATTGCGATCTTAGACGAAAACGATACGCTTGTCTTCTCCGACTATGAGAGACATTTTGCAAATATCCAGGAAACCCTTGCAGATCTTCTTCAGAAAGCTGAGGATCAGCTTGGTGAACTGACACTCTGTCCGGTCATTACAGGTTCCGGCGGACTGACACTTGCCAATCATCTGGAAGTACCTTTTGTACAGGAGGTTATCGCCGTATCCACTTCCCTGCAGAAGCTGGCACCAAAGACGGATGTTGCTATCGAGCTTGGAGCGAGGATGCCAAGATCATCTATTTCGAAAACGGAAATGTAGAGCAGCGTATGAATGGCATCTGTGCCGGCGGTACCGGTTCCTTCATTGACCAGATGGCATCTCTGCTCCAGACCGATGCACCAGGTCTTAATGAATACGCCAAACATTACAAGGCACTTTATCCCATTGCGGCACGCTGCGGTGTTTTCGCAAAAACAGATATCCAGCCACTGATCAACGACGGAGCAACTAAGGAAGACCTTTCTGCCTCCATTTTCCAGGCAGTTGTCAACCAGACCATTTCCGGTCTTGCCTGCGGTAAACCGATCCGCGGACACGTTGCCTTCCTTGGCGGGCCTCTTCACTTCCTTTCTGAGCTGAAGACTGCTTTTATCCGAACCCTGAAGCTGGATGATGAACATATTATCGCACCGGACAACTCTCATCTGTTCGCAGCCATCGGCTCCGCCTGAATGCAAAGCAGGATGTTACCGTTTCCCTGACTGAACTGAAGGAACGCATGCGGACTACCATCAAGCTGGATTTTGAGGTAGAACGTATGGAGCCGCTTTTTGCCACAGAGGACGACTACCAGGCTTTCCATGACCGTCAGAGTGCCTACAGGGTAAAAACCGGAGATCTTTCCACCTATAAGGGAAAATGCTTCCTGGGGATCGACGCCGGTTCTACCACAACAAAAACCGCGCTGGTAAGCGAAGACGGAACTCTTCTTTATTCCTTCTACAGCAGTAACAACGGAAACCCGCTGAAAACCACCATCAACTCCATCAAGGAGATTTACAGCCTTCTTCCGGAAGATGCAGAAATTGCTTTTTCCTGCTCCACCGGTTACGGCGAAGCTGATCAAAGCGGCACTTCTTCTTGACGAAGGTGAAGTCGAAACCGTTTCCCATTATTACGCAGCTGCTTTCTTTGATCCTGAAGTAGACTGCATCCTGGATATCGGCGGTCAGGATATGAAATGTATCAAGATCCGTAACCAGACTGTTGACAGTGTACAGCTCAACGAAGCATGTTCCTCAGGCTGCGGTTCCTTTATCGAAACCTTTGCAAAATCTCTGAACTACACAGTACAGGACTTTGCAAAAGCAGCTCTTTTTGCAAAACATCCCATTGATCTTGGAACACGCTGTACTGTATTTATGAATTCCAAAGTTAAGCAGGCCCAGAAGGAAGGCGCTGAGGTTTCCGATATCTCCGCTGGTCTTGCCTACTCCGTTATCAAAAACGCCCTCTACAAGGTTATCAAGGTTTCCGATGCTTCCGAACTTGGCAAGCATATCGTTGTACAGGGTGGTACCTTCTATAATGACGCAGTTCTCCGCAGCTTTGAGAAGATTGCCAACTGCCAGGCCATCCGCCCGGATATCGCCGGGATCATGGGTGCTTTCGGTGCTGCTCTGATCGCAAGGGAGCGCTATCAGGAGGGTGAAAAAACCTCCATGCTTTCCATCGATCAGATCAACAGCCTCCAGTACACCACCTCCATGGCAAACTGCCGCGGATGTACCAACAACTGTCGTCTGACCATCAACAAATTCTCCGGCGGCCGTAAATACATCAGTGGAAACCGCTGTGAGCGCGGACTTGGAAAGGAAAAGAACAAGGATCATATCCCGAACCTTTTCGATTACAAATATAAAAGGATTTTTTCCTATGAACCACTTTCCGCAGATAAGGCTACCCGTGGACAGGTTGGTATCCCACGTGTTCTGAACATGTTTGAAAATTACCCGTTCTGGTATACCTTCTTTACAGAGCTGAAATACCAGGTGGTACTTTCTCCTACTTCCACACGTAAGATCTACGAGCTGGGTATCGAATCCATCCCAAGTGAATCCGAATGCTACCCGGCCAAGCTTGCTCACGGACATGTCACATGGCTGATCCGTAACGGTGTGAAATTTATCTTCTACCATGCATCCCTTACGAACGCAACGAGTTCCCGGATGCGGTCAACCATTATAACTGCCCGATCGTTACTTCCTATGCGGAAAATATCAAAAACAATGTGGACGAGCTCAGTGATCCCTCCATCACCTTCCGCAACCCGTTCCTGGCATTTACTTCCGAGGATATCCTGACAAACCGCCTTGTGGAAGAATTCCAGGATATTCCTGCTGCCGAGGTCAAAGCTGCTGCCCATAAGGCCTGGGAAGAACTTGCAGCCGTACATACGGATATCCAGAAAAAGGGTGAGGAAACCCTGCAGTACCTGAAAGAAACCGGCCGCCGCGGAATCGTTCTTGCAGGCCGTCCATACCATATTGATCCGGAAATCCACCACGGTATCCCGGATATGATTAACAGCTACGGAATCGCCGTATTTACCGAAGACTCCGTTGCACACCTTGGACATCTGGAGCGTCCCATCCGTGTCAACGACCAGTGGATGTATCACTCCCGTCTCTACTCTGCCGCAAATTTTGTAAAAACAAGAGAGGATCTGGATCTGATCCAGCTGAATTCCTTCGGATGCGGACTTGATGCCGTTACCACCGATGAGGTTTATGAGATCCTGGATGGAAGTGACAAGATCTACACCTGCCTGAAGATCGATGAGGTCAACAACCTGGGTGCGGCAAGGATCCGTATCCGTTCCCTGATCGCTGCTATCCGTGCAAAACAGGCACAGAATAAAAAAAGGAACATCAAGCCGGCTTCCATCGAGAAGATATCCTTTACCAAGCAGATGCGTAAGGAGTACACCATTCTCTGCCCGCAGATGTCTCCATTCCACTTCGGAATCTTTGAGGCTGCTTTTAAAGCATCCGGCTATAACCTGGAAGTCCTCCCCAACGACAACAAGCATGCTGTTGATGTGGGTCTTAAATATGTAAACAACGATGCCTGCTATCCGTCCCTGATGGTTGTGGGACAGATCATGGATGCTCTTCTTTCCGGCAAATATGACCTGAACAAAACTGCAGTCATCATGTCTCAGACAGGCGGCGGCTGCCGTGCCTCCAACTATATCGCATTCATCCGCCGTGCTCTGAAAAAAGCCGGCATGGAACAGATTCCGGTTATCTCCCTCAACTTAAGCGGACTGGAAAGCAACCCGGGCTTTAAGCTGACACTGCCGCTGATCAGGCGTATCGTTTACGGTGCCGTATTCGGTGATATCCTGATGAAATGCGTATATCGCATGCGTCCTTACGAGCTGGAAAAGGGTATCGTAAACCGTAAGCACAAGATCTGGGAGCAGCGCGTCATTGCCTTCGTAACAGGCAGCAGCGTCAGCCATGGTACCTTCAAAAAAATGTGCCGTGAGATGTTCCATGATTTGATACGATCCCGATCTCTGATGAGAAAAAGCCTCGCGTTGGTATCGTAGGTGAGATCCTTGTCAAGTTCCTGCCTGCTGCCAACAACCACCTGGCAGATCTTCTGGAGGCAGAAGGGGCAGAACCGGTTGTTCCGGATCTTATCGACTTTATCTGCTACTGCTTCTACAACCAGAATTTCAAGGTTGAAAAGCTTGGATTCAAGAAATCCAAGGCAACCATCGCAAATCTTGGTCTCAGAGCCATCGACTGGCTGAGAAAAACAGCAAATGAGGCCCTGGAGCAGAGCCGCCACTTTACACCGGCCGCAGATATCCGTGATCTTGCAAAAATGGCTGCACCCATCGTTTCTGCCGGAAATCAGACCGGTGAAGGATGGTTCCTGACCGGAGAGATGATGGAACTCATCCACGGCGGTGTCCCGAACATCGTCTGCATCCAGCCTTTTGGATGCCTGCCGAACCACATCGTAGGAAAAGGTGTCATCAAGGAAGTTCGCCGTGAGCATCCGGAAGCCAACATTGTTGCCATCGACTACGATCCAGGTGCCAGCGAAGTAAATCAGCTGAACAGGATCAAGCTTATGCTTTCCACAGCACAGAAGAATCTGCATAAAGACGATAAAAAAGACGCATAACAAGAAATGCAGGTTACAAACATCTTTTTCCCAAAAAACAAATTCAAAGCTGCACAGCCGCAGGATCCCTGCCGGCTGTGCAGCTCTTTTTATTTCAGATATGATTCCTGTCAGACAGATTTTTTCTCTGATCCATCACTCTTCACAGGAGGCTTTGCACGGAGCATCAAAGCTCGGGTTAAAGGCATAGAAATTTTTGGCATCCAGCTGCTCCTGCACAGAACGCAATGCTTCACCGAAACGCTGGAAATGAACCACCTCTCTTGCCCGAAGGAAACGGATGGGATCTGCAACCTCCGGGATATTTTTCACCACCCGGAGGATATTATCGTAGGTGGATCGTGCCTTCTGTTCTGCTGCCAGATCTTCAAACAGATCCGTGATCGGATCACCCTTACTCTGGAATTCGCAGGCATTAAAGGCACTCCACCTGCAGCCTGCGGCCAGATTCCCACCGTGTGGTCAATATAATACGGCCCAAGTCCGCTGTTCTCGATTTCTTCCATAGAAAGATCCTTTGTCAGCTGATGGACAATGGTGGATACGATTTCCAAATGTGCCAGTTCTTCTGTTCCCACATCATTGAGCACTGCCGCGACCATCCGGTTCGGTGCGGTAAAACGCTGGGAAAGATACCGCATGGAAGCTCCTATTTCTCCGTCCGGCCCGCCATACTGGCTGGATATAAACTGTGCCAGCTTTGCGTTGGGCGTCTTGATATTTACAGGATACTGGAGTCTTTTTTCATAATTCCACATACCTTATCTGCACCCTCCTTCCTGTTCCCATGGAAACGGCTGTTCCATCCACTGCCATGACTTAAGATCGCTGTCGTTTCCGGTATCAATGGTCAGCGGTCCATAAAATTTCGCATATTTTTCCAGGAGCTCATTTCTTCTGGCTGAAAGCTCACTGTAATATTCAAGAGCTCTTTTTTCTTTTGGATGCGTATCCAGAAAAAGGAGAAGATCGTCAATGGCAAAGCTTACCTGGTCAATAAACTGCAGCAGTTCTTTTTTGGAAGTACAATTTCCGTACATCATCGAATTCCTCCTCTCCTGCCGCAGAACGGCTTGCAAAGCTCAGGGAAAATAGTTCCGACCTGAAGAGCTTTTTTCAACTCAAAGGTAGGCGCAAATTCCTGGTATGGCACATACGCCATTGCAGGAACCTGTTTTGCCATATCAGAAAATGATCGATCCGTCCGGCCTGCCATCCCGCTATTCATCCCACAGGTATACTGATATGGCCGGCAGCCCGAACGATTCATCTGAAATCGGTCCATAATCGAAATCCTTTCATTCATGATCACGCTATATTTTATGACCGTTTTTTAAACTTGTGAAAACAGGAATGTTCACTTTCCTTCACATATATCTATCTTTCTGCCATTTTTTTCTATATATACAGGAAAATATTACTGTTTAAAAATCAGATATACAGTGCTATAATATCCTTGCCTATCTTTACACGGATGGGCGCTTTTACTTATGATTTGTAGCCCTGACCGGCTATTGAAGGAGGAAATTATGCAGGTAATTATTGTAGGCTGCGGAAAAGTCGGTAGAAATCTTGCAGAGCAGCTTCAGGCAGAGGATATTGATATCACTCTTGTCGACGTTATTGCCGACAAGATCAATGATCTCTGCGAAAATATCGACGCTATGGGAATCGTCGGTAATGGTGCCAGCATCAATACTTTAATGGAGGCAGGTGTTGATACTGCAGATATCCTGATCGCAGTTACCGCTTCTGACGAGCTGAACCTTCTCTGCTGTCTGATCGCGCAGAAGGCCAACCACTGTCAGACCATCGCCCGCGTCCGTAACCCCATTTATGAAAAAGAAATCGGATTCATCAAAGAACGTCTTGGTGTTACCATGATCATTAACCCGGAGTTTGCTGCTGCCCAGGAAATTTCACGGCTTCTCCGTTTTCCATCTGCGATCAAGATTGACACCTTTGCACGTGGCCGTGTAGAACTTCTCAAGTTTAAAGTTCTCCCGGAATTCAAGCTGGACGGAATGAGCGTTTCCCAGATCTCAGATGCTTTCCGAAGTGATATTCTGGTCTGCGCGATTGAAAGCCGTGACAATGTATCCATTCCTGGTGGTGATCACATTATACACGACGGAGATATGGTTTCCATTCTGGCCTCTCCGCTTAATGCAGCGGCATTTTTCCGTAAGATCGGTCTCAAGACCAATCAGGTCAAAAACTGTATCATCGTAGGTGGCGGAACCATTTCATACTATCTTGCCCATGCACTTCTGGATATGAAGATCGATGTCAAGATCATCGAGCAGAACAAAAATCGCTGCGAGCACTTAAGCGAACTGCTTCCGGATGCGACTATCATCAATGGCGATGGAACAAACCGTTCTCTTCTTCTCGAAGAAGGACTTTCCGAGTCCGAATCTTTTGTCACTCTGACAAATCTGGATGAAGAGAATGTATTTCTTGCCCTCTTTGCCAAAAGCATCTCCGATGCCAAGCTGGTTGCCAAGGTCAACCGTCTGGAATTTGATGATGTCATCGACTCCCTGGATATCGGAAGTGTCATCTACCCGAAAAATATCACTGCTGATATATCCTGCAGTATGTCCGCGCCACTCAGAACAGCATCGGCAGCAATGTAGAAACTCTTTATCATATTCTGGATGGCAATGCAGAAGCACTGGAATTTGCGATCCGTGAGGAATCTGCCGTAACTTATATCCCTCTTGCAGAGTTGAATCTCCGCAAAAATCTTCTGGTGGGATGCCTGAACCGCAACGGCCGCATCCGCATTCCCCGTGGTCAGGATATGATACAGGTGGGAGATACCGTGATCATCGTAACCACTCACAAGGGGCTTCGCGACATCACAGATATACTGGAAAAATAGAGGTACTGACAAATGAATTATTCGATTATTATTTATATCCTGGGATGGATCATGAATGTGGAGGCTGTCTGTATGCTGGTTCCCGGCATCACTGCCCTTATCTACCGCGAAAAATCCGGTATTGCCTTCCTGATCACGATCCTGGCATGTCTGGCTATCGGTGTTCCTCTGGTCAGCCGCAAGCCCTCCAAAAAAGCATTCTACGCCCGTGAAGGTCTTGTTACCACTGCCTTAAGCTGGATCGTTCTCAGTATTGTCGGCGCTGTGCCTTTTGTACTCAGCGGAGCTATCCCCGATCCGATCGATGCTTTTTTTGAGATTGTTTCCGGTTTTACCACAACCGGTTCCAGTATCCTTTCTGATCCAACACAGATGCCTTACTGCATCAACATCTGGAGATGCTTTTCCCACTGGATCGGCGGTATGGGGGTTCTGGTGTTTATCCTGACACTACTGCCCCTTTCAGGTGGCTATCATATGAATCTTATGAAGCAGAAAGCCCCGGTCCTTCCGTAGGAAAGCTTCTTCCAAAAGTCCAGTCAACTGCCAAGATCCTGTACAAGATCTACATTGCGCTCACTGTTGCACTGATCATCCTTCTGCTTCTTGGAGGGATACCTCTTTACGACAGTCTCTGTGCAGCATTTGGAACTGCCGGAACCGGTGGTTCGGAATCAAATCCGACAGTATGGGAAGCTACAGCTTATATGTTCAGATCGTCATCACCATCTTTATGATCCTGTTTGGCGTTAACTTCAATGTCTATTTTCTTCTTCTCACCAGGAAGTTTTCTCAGGCATTGAAATCTGAAGAGGTCCGCTGCTACTTCTTTGTGATCATCGCTTCTGCCTGATGATCACACTCACGTCCGACATCTGTTTGACAATGTGTGGGAAGCACTTCAGCAGGCATTTTTCCAGGTTGGTTCTATTATCACTACCACCGGTTATGCCACTACGGATTATAACCAGTGGCCTGCGGTATCCAGAACGATTCTGGTACTGCTTACCTTCTGTGGTGCCTGTGCCGGCAGTACAGGCGGCGGAATCAAGATTTCCCGTCTTCTGCTTCTTGCAAAATCTGTTCGCAAGGAACTGCATCTTTATCTGCACCCCAACGCAGTAAAAAAGATCAAAATGGACGGAAAAGCGGTGTCTCACGAAGTTATACGTGCCACCAATATTTATATGATCGTTTATCTGATGATTGTGGCTGCATCTATCTTCATCATCAGTTTTGATGAATTTGATCTTGTAACAAATTTCACTGCCGTAGTCACCACTTTAAACAATGTGGGTCCCGGTCTTTCCCTGATCGGTCCTACCGGAAACTTCGGGATCTTTTCTCCGCTGTCCAAGCTGGTCCTTTCTTTTGATATGCTGGCCGGCGACTGGAGCTATTTCCGATCCTGATTCTTTTTCTTCGTGAAACCTGGAAGAAATTCTGATAAAACAAAAATCGGAGACTGATATGTTATCATCAGCTTCTCCGATTTTTTCTCCTGATACAGGCACGCTCCTGCCTGATGCTTATTGCTTTTCGCAATTGAAGCAGAGGCTTTCCCTGGTTCGGTTAACATTCCGCCTCTCATTTATTCATGTATATATTCGTCATATTTTGCTATATTCGTGGCATAAATTGTTCTTTTCACATTTATTTCAAATGTTAGACACACTTTCTTCACATTTTTGCTGTATATTATAGGTCATAGAAGGTGATGAACTTTCTATAATATTTTTCTTTTTCATACGCGCCGGTACGAAAGTACCGGCCTCCTTCCATTTATGGAGTATTTTTTTCCACTCCCTCATAATCGAAATCCGGAATAAAGCTTTCTGAAGCAGTTTCTCCTTCCTGGATAAATCCATTCTGAATCCCCATATCCACAGCAGCATCCAGAACTTTTTCATACTCTCTTTTTGTAACTTTCCGGTTTAATTCCTTAAATTCCACAAATTTTCTCACCGGCGTATACTGATTCATAATACTGATATAAATATCTTCCCCATAGGTTTCATGAAGATACCTCAAAGCCTTTATGGAATTTCCTGTATGTCCCGGCAGGATCAGATGACGGACAATGGTTCCTTTCCGGATGTATCCATCCTCTCCAAACTCACATTTCCCGGTCTGACGCACCATCTCTCCAATTGCAGCCTTTGCAGCCTGCACATAATCCGGCGCATTAGAAAATTTCTGTGCAAGCTCCGGATCCAGATATTTCAGATCCGGAAGATAAATGTCCACATATCCTTCCAGAAGCTTCAAGGTTTCTGTTTTTTCATACCCGCTGGAATTATACACCACCGGAATATCCAGCCCCTTCCTCCGGGCCATATCCAGTGCTCTATGATCTGTGGTACATAGTGTGCACCTGTTACCAGATTGATGTTTGCAGCTCCTTTTTCCTTCAGTTCCAGAAAAATCTCTCCAAGCCGTTCCACACTTACAGCCCGTCCCCTGCTCCCGATGGCAATATCATGATTCTGGCAGAAACAGCAGCGCAGCCCACACCCGGAAAAGAACACTGTCCCGGAGCCTTTTGTTCCGGAGATACAGGGTTCCTCCCACATATGAAGTGCAGCCCTTGCCAGATAAATTCTCTCATCCATGCCACAGAAGCCTTTTTTCCCTGCCCCCCGGTCTGCCAGGCATTCTCTTGGACAAAGAGCACAAGCTGACATAATTTCTTCCGTACAGTGCGCGCTCCCTGCCATACTGCTGATTTTATTTTCATTCTCCACTTTCACTTTTCTCCTGATCTTTCTTCCACTATCGTTATTTTCTGTTATCTAGTACTAGTTTAGCACATCACGTCTGCTGCCAACAAGGCTTTCTCTGTTTACACTATATCCTTAATATAGTACAATGGATTTCATGGAATCTTAAGAATTTACCCCTTTCGTCTTAATTTCCGGCTGCTATTCTAATAACATCAGGGAGGTACAAAAAAGTGGCTAACATACTTGTTTGCGATGACGACAAAGACATCGTGGAAGCTATCGAAATCTATCTTACGCAGGAAGGCTATCACATTCTGAAAGCCTATGACGGACAGGAAGCACTGGATATCCTGAACAGCGAAACTGTAGATCTGCTGATCATCGATGTGATGATGCCCCGTCTCGACGGGATCCGGGCAACAGTCAAGATCCGGGAAAGCAATCCTCTGCCATCATCATCCTGTCCGCAAAATCTGAAGACACGGACAAAATCCTTGGCCTTAACATCGGTGCAGATGACTATATCACCAAACCTTTCAATCCTCTGGAGCTGATCGCCAGGGTAAAATCCCAGCTGCGCCGGTACACACAGCTTGGCTCCGCTGCACCGGCAGCATCGGAACACATCTACACAACCGGAGGTCTTACGGTAAACGATGACAAAAAAGAGGTGCTGGTAGATGGAGAAGCGGTACGGATGACGCCCATCGAATATAATATCCTGCTTCTTCTCATGAAAAATCCCGGACGTGTTTTTTCCACCACACAGATCTACGAGAGCATCTGGAATGAAGATGCTCTGGCCGCGGATAACACGGTAGCCGTCCACGTCCGTCACATTCGCGAAAAGATTGAGATCAACCCCAGGGATCCCCGCTATCTGAAAGTTGTCTGGGGCCTGGGTTATAAAATCGAAAAACTGAGCCGGTGAGCCAGCCGGCCATGAAGTATCTGTACTTCAGAAAGGGGTATTATGAATAAAAATAAACATACGGAAAAAAAACGTTCATTTATGCGCATTCCTGCTCTTGTCCTTGCCCTTATCCTGCCTCTGATCATGGTCTTTTCAGCGGCACTGGTGATCCAGGCAGGTATCCGGATGGACTCTGCAGAAGATCTTAAAACAAAGGATTATTTCCAGACCTCTGCTTTTGCTGACAGCTTTTACTCAAAAGCTTCCACGATCCTGTCCGGAATCTCAGCCAGAGAAATCCTGGATAAAACAAACGAAGATGCATACATTGATCTCGGAGAGCTTTATAACGGAGATTCTCTCTCCTTCAAAAACACCTCCGGACTAGCCTATTCCTTCAATGATCTTAAGGAATGGAGCTCACAGAGTATCCATTCCAATGATGACTGGATCGTCCTGGGCCTTACCACCCCGGAGGGTGAAACAAAATATATGTACTATTCCGATTTCAAAAAAGCTCTGGAAGACGGAACCCTGCAGCTAAATGCCAACTCCGGTGCCCTGAAATACGAGGGAATTTCCCAGAAAGACTGGACTGAGAGGATTCTTTCCGCTCTGAGCGCCGAATATGCAGACGGCGGCATCCAGTCACAGGAACCTTTGAAAAACATCACAGACAAAAACGGAAACGTGGTTTACACAGATGTGGCAGATATGCTCACTCCGATCCTTGATATCCCCTGTGCACCGGAAGGTTACGACAGCCTCCTGGATTACATGAATTCCACCTCATCCAAAACCAGGAATTTCAAGGGGAACCTGAACGATGCCTTTGAGCAGCTGGATAATGCCCGGGATCTTTTTTCCAGCTGGACAGAAGCTGCTCAGACACTGGATGAGTACAGCAGTGATAATTCCAATATCCATTATGCCTATACGGATAACACCTCACAGAAAATCTTCACAAATACAGATGCAGCCTATACTTCCGACCTGACTGATATTTCCGGTTTTTCAGCCAAAAAGCCTTACGTGTTCCTAAGTGTCAACGAAGCTGCCACAGATGAGAAAAATGCCCGGAATGGTCTTATGAATCTGAATCTTTCTGCTGCTGCAAACCCTTCTGTAGGAAACTGGATCGATCTCCTTCGAAATTCCACATACGATGAAAACTGCAGTTTCTTGCCTGGATCGATGATACCAGCCTTCCTGTACAGGATTCCATTAAAACTGACAGACAGCATTTCCTGACTTACCGTACTTTATTTATCCCAGCTGCTGTGATCACCATGATCAGTTTTCTGCTCTTTATCATAGATTTTATCTGGCTTACTGTCCACACCGGAAGAAGAAATTCCGATAGCGGTAATACAGACACGGCTCAGCCAGAACTGAACTTTTTTGACAGGATCTATACGGAAGTAGCAGCCGGACTCGTATGTATCCCGGCACTTGGTGTATTGACCGCAGGACTGAGCATGCAAGCTTCCACCTATAACCTTGTCTCCTCCCTGATCATCCTGGGTATCACGATTTTCCTGATCACGTGCCTGTTCTGGATCGGCTATTTAAGCCTGATCCGCAGGATCAAAGCTCGCACCCTGTGGAAAAACAGCCTGCTTCGCAAATGTCTGAAGCTTCCCCGTCTGTGTCTTTGCAAAGCCGGTAAACTGATCGATTTTTTCTCTAGGAATACCATCAGCAGAATCCGCATGGTAGTGGGACTTGGCGTATTTCTGTTCCTTGAATTTTTCTTCAGTGCCCTGCTCGCGGCATCTGATGGATGGTTCCTGATGTTTTTGCTTCTATTCCTTCTGGATCTGGGTGCGCTTTTCTGCGTCTACAAAATTGCTCTTGGGCGGGAACTCCTCCTTGATGGTCTGAAACGGATCACCGATGGAGAGCTCACTTACAAGATCCCGGAAAAGGAACTCCGTGGTGATCAGAAGGCAATGGCACAGTATATCAACCGCATTGGTGACGGGCTGGACGCTGCCGTGGAAAAAAGCCTCAAAGATGAGCGTATGAAAACCGAATTGATCACCAATGTCTCCCATGATCTGAAAACGCCGCTGACTTCCATCATCAATTACATTGATTTGCTGAAAAGGCTGAACCTCAAAGATCCGGAAGCACTGAAATATCTTGAGATCCTGGACTCAAAGGCACATCGTCTGAAAAGTCTGACCGAAGATGTAGTGGAAGCTTCCAAAGCCAGTAGCGGAAATCTTTCTCTGGAAATGACGGAACTGAACTTTGTGGAAATGCTTTACCAGGTGATGGGTGAATTCGAAGAACGGATGGAAAACAGACATCTGACCCTGATGACACATCTGCCTGATTCTCCTGCCATGATCTATGCCGATGGCAGACGGATGTGGCGTATCCTTGAAAATCTTTTCGGCAATATTCTGAAATATGCATGGAGAACACAAGTCTATGCAGAAGTTCTTCTGGAAAAAGATCAAGTCATCTTTACCCTGAAAAATATTTCCGCACAACCTCTGAACATTCCGGCTGAAGAACTGACCGAACGTTTCATCCGCGGCGATGTTGCCAGAAATACAGAAGGCAGCGGACTTGGATTATCCATCGCACAGAGCCTTACCCAGCTTCAAGGTGGCACCTTTAAACTTTATCTGGACGGTGACCTTTTCAAAGTCTGCTTAAGTTTTCCACAGAAGATCTCTCCCACAGTCTTATCCGCACCGGAAGATCCTCATTCCGAAGCACATTCTTAACCATTCATAAAAAACAGCAGCGGAAGCCCTGATGATATGATGAATCAGGAGCCAGGCTGCTGTTTTTCTCTTATTTTTGTTCTCTTTTACACTTTAATGGTGATCTCACGGTCTGTCCGGTTATATTTATAATACCGGACTCCGGCTGCATCCAGCATTTTTTGGATGCGATCACCGATGGAGTATCTGCATATTTATCACAGTCGTATACGATAGTCCTGATCCCTGCCTGGATAATAGCCTTGGCACATTCGTTGCAGGGAAACAGGGACACATAAAGCTTGGCACCTTCCAGACTTCCTCCCCGGTAGTTCAGGATGGCATTGAGCTCACTGTGTGTCACATAAAGATATTTGGTATCCAGCGGATCTCCTTCTCTTCCCCAGGGAAACTCATCATCGGAACATCCCTTTGGAAATCCATTGTACCCCATTGACAGGATCTTGTTATCTTCACTTACGATACAGGCACCAACTGTGAATGCGGGTCCTTGGAACGCATGCCGGAAAGCATGGCCACCCCCATAAAATACTCATCCCAGGAAAGATATCCCTGTCGTTTCTGTCCTTTTTTATCCATACAGAATCCTCTTTTTCTATTGGTTTCTTACTGATCGATCAATCCTCGATCATGTTGATCCTTCTGATATGGCGCTCATCCCCGGAAAATGGTGTATCCAGGAATGTATCCACGATCTTCAGAGCAAGCCCCGGTCCTACTACACGACCGCCCATGGCCAGAATGTTGGCATCGTTATGAAGTCTTGTTGCTTCTGCAGTAAAGCAATCTGTACAAAGTGCAGCACGGATTCCCTTGAATTTATTAGCAGTGATGGAAATTCCGATACCTGTTCCGCAGATCAGGATTCCTTTCTCACACTCACCGTCCACGATCGCCTGTGCTACTTTCTTTCCATAAACAGGATAGTCTACAGATTCCGGACCATTGCATCCAAAATCTTTGTACTCCAGTCCTCTCTCTTCCAGATGCTTCTTTACCTCCTGCATCAGCTCATAGCCGCCATGATCACATCCCAGTGCTATCATTTTCTTTCTCCTCCTCAACGTTGATAATTTTATGACCAGCCGCTTTCAGTAAGCGGTTCATGATCGCCTGTCCCATTCTTGGTGTAAAAAATGCCTCTGAATAAATGGCACTTACATTACAGCTGTCAAAATCACGCAGGACCTCGTACAGATGATGCGCGATGGTTTCTTCCTGCTCCCGGCTTCCGATACTCTTTACGATTCCATGTGAATATCGGCCTTTTGTTTCATCTGTTGCGATGATCCCCACAGTCAGTCCCTTCTCCTCAGTCTCTCCGGCTCTTTTTTCGATCTCCGCGATCACACCCTCTGTGGACCCCTCCACAATGGCAAGATCTGCCTTTGGTGCATAATGACGGTATTTCATTCCCGGTGCTTTTGGATGGACCTTGCTGTCCGGTTTGATCAGCCCCTTATCCATCCTTACATCTCCAAGTGTTTCCCGGAGCATTTCCAGGGAAATATATCCCGGCCGCAGGACTACCGGTATGTCTTCTGTAAAATCTACGATCGTAGATTCCAGACCGATATTTACCTGTCCTCCATCAATGATCATATCAATGGCTTCTCCCAGATCCTCTGCCACATGTCCCGCTGTCGTAGGACTTGGTCTTCCGGAAGTATTGGCACTTGGCGCTGCCACATATCCGCCAGCCGCAAGGATCAGCTCCTGTGCGATAGGATCACTTGGAAAACGTACTGCCACACTGTCCAGTCCTCCGGTTGTTTCCTTTGGCACGATATCTGCCTTGGGAAGGATCATTGTCAGCGGACCCGGCCAGTATTTCTCAGCCAGTATTCTGGCTTTTTCAGGAACCTCCGTAACGATCTTATCCAGGTCACGGATATCTGCGATATGTACGATCAGCGGATTGTCCGAAGGTCTTCCCTTGGCTGCATAGATCTTCATCGATGCTTTCGGATCCAGGGCATTTCCTCCAAGGCCGTATACAGTCTCTGTGGGAAATGCCACAAGCCCGCCATTTTTCAGGATCTCGCCACCTCTGGCAATTGCCTTTCTGTCTATATTCTCCGCTGTCATAACTGCTATTTCTGCTTTCATTTTACGCTCCATTTACTGTCTGATATAAATCCCCTGCTCTTCAATAAAATCTTCCAGATCCTGAAGGGCATCCTGTGCCCAGGTTTCGGATTTCTGAAAAGTCTCCGGGAAAAACATGTCTTTTACTATTTTTTTACCTGTTTCTGTTTTAAAGATCTTCTCTGCACTTTTCTTTATATGTTCTTTATCCAGTCCATCTTCAAAATAATTAACCAGAAAATCAGCTTCCACAAGAATCTGATAATCCAGCCCGTCAATATCCTTATAGGTATGATGATGTCCTACCAGATATTCCACTCTGCGGATCACCCTCTCCTGAAAGCCCAGTGCGGTAAGCATCTCTCTGGCAGCTGCCGGACCTTCTGCTTCCTGCGTCTTTCCATCAGAGCGTCCGTATTTTTCCATACCGACTTTGATCCCGATATCATGAACGAGAGCCGCAGCTTCCAGAACATACATCGTATCTTCGTCCAGACCCTCACTCTGGCCGATCAGTCTTGAAAGATCATGCACCTTCACAAAATGCTGGATATGCTTCGGATCCCCCTGATAATAATGGATCATTTCCATATAAAGTCTGTCGATTCTGTTCATAATATCCTCCTCTCTGCTGCCATCCTGCAACTGTCACTTTTTTCTGTATACTGCTCAGCAGAAATCTCCTGCTGAGCATATCCGTTAACAGATAGCTACATAATAGTTACATTATAGCGTTATTATGGAAAAAATGTCAATCCTGCTCCACTTTCACAATGTAGGTTCCTGACATATCATCTTCAAAGACAATGCTTCCCAGACTCTGAAGAACACTGTCATTAAGCTCTGTTCCGTATTTTCCTTTTTCCTGTCCTCCTACAAAGATATAGGAAATATCATAACGGCTGATCAGTTTTTTTACCGTCTCTGCATCTGTAGATGTATAAATAGTCTGGATGTCCGCACTTTTTTCATTGAGGTCAGGTACATTATTTCTCCAGAGCCATTCATGCACATACCATCCCAGTACGGTCGGAAGCCCCGTAGATGCAGAAACTCTCTCATATCCGGTATAGCTGTCCCCGTTAGCCTCGAGCACCACAGGAGAGCCCTTGATATTCTGCTTCAGCCAGCGGATCGCCGACGCATCCTGAGGAAAATCCTGCTCAAGAAATGTAGTTGCATCCAGTCCTTGATACTCCGAAACCTTCCAGACATCCCCAAACCAGGAATGCACGGCATTTCCGAAATAGCCCACGGTCCAGAGCAGTACAAAAAGCCCCACACCTGAAAGGATCCGGATGATCTTCTGTCTGGATATCACCAGCATACGATAAATCCCATATCCCATTGTCATTCCGAAAAGGATATATGCCTGATACGTCAGCTTGAACATAGTATTGGCTCTGGCATTTCCATTTTCATAAATATCCCGCACATATACAAGCTCTGGGATCAAAACCAGTCCGATAGCACATAAGCCCATGATCACTGCAAAAAGATCCGGAACTGGGATCGCCTCCAGCAGCCTGTAAAGACTTTTATGCTTCAGTCCCTTCATTTTTTCTGTGATGACAGACAGGATCAGCAAAACAGTAAGGAGCACCGGAAGTCCCCAGAGGATCAGAAGCTGATACCACAGTGAATGATGCTGTGCCAGTGCCACCCCCTGTACCATCGTATCAAATTTCAATGTAAAGGGCAGGATCACCAGATAAGAGAGACCTATGATCTCCACTGCCTGTACGATCGTCACTGCCAGGATCCTGATTATCTTTCCCTCAAATCGTATGATATTTGCGATCAGGACAACTCCACCGGTCACTACAAAATAGATCACAAAATCCCAGTAATTGGTCCACTGGAACATGCCAAGAAAAACGGACGCCAGAAGGATGTGCGGCATCAGAAGCTGTCTCAGCCAGAAAACACTGCGTTCCTGTTTTTCAGGCTCAGGCCCTCTTTTTCGGATCATTTTCAGCCATGCATAGAGCATTCCCACCAGAAATGTCACAAACATCACATTTACCACATGGGCATGAAGATCTCCCAGAACAAAGGAATAGCATGGGAATTCATGTATGGTCTTATCACTGTCATTCACCGGATTATACCCTATGTAACGAGTTGCATCCGGGAACCAGTAGCTGGCTGTTTCTGCCACTCCCTGTATCTTCCGGATCAGCGGCAGTACACAACGGTAGACGATATAATGTACATTTCCCGCAATAGATACTGCAATACCTGCAGTAACTCCTGCCAGTGAAGGAATATATTTCTTCTTTCCATCCAGCCGTCCATACAGCCTGTCCTTCGTCATCTGACGGACCAGGGAAAACGGATACACAAAGGCAAACGCTGCCACAAAGGTACGCATCAGATATAAGTCACTTCCACTCTGCTTCCTGTAAGCTTCGTAAGAAACACTGCAAAATACTGCCCGCCATAGTAATAATTGATAGTTCCCTGCGAATACCAGAGATCACGTGCAGGAAGAGTTTTGCTCCGCATCATGGCCTCCATGAAGCCATAATCCATAAATTTCTCTGTTCCATATGCCTGTGGCCGGAATCCTGCCAGATAAGTCCACAGCAGAAAGATTCCAAAAAACAGAAGCTCCTCCCGAAAGATCAGCTGCATCTTTCCTGACGGATAACATTCAATGCCATGCTTCAGCTGAACATGAAAAAGTACAGCACATAAAATGCCAACAGCCACAGATACTCCTACACACACTGCTGCTGTAAAAGAAAGGATTTCCACCGCTACCAGAAGCCAGGTAAGAAATCCGGTAACTGCAATGGCAAGTACCTTTGAAAAAAGCCATCCCCGGTCTTCAAAACCACCAAAAAGCCTTCCTGTGACCGGCATTGCCACCATCCCCATGAACAGTGCAAGCAGCCACCAGGTCCAGAATGTCCATACATCTCCTCCCAGGAGATACGCAGAAAGTACTGTCAGGAGCACTGCTGCAGTCAGCTCCGGAAATAATTCTCTGATCTTTTTTTTCATCCTTCTGTCCCTCCTGTATCAGATCCTGCCCCGCAGACGGATAAAGTCCGCAAATGCCTGTCTTCCGATCTTTATGATCCGTTTCATGTTGATAGAATTTTTTCCGGCCTGTCTCGGTCGGAATGTGATGGGGATATATTCCACATAAAGATGATGTTTTTCATAGATCACGGTCATCAGCACATTGGAAAGGAAAAATCCGCTTGGGATACGCTTCAGTACTTTGGCGAGCTGTTTTCCATCCATCAGCCGATATGGCGTATTTGCATCTTTTACCCAGGTTCCAAAAATAAGAAAAAGCACAAGCCGCAGTATTCTTGTCACAAAAATCCTGGAAAGCCCATCCTCTCTCTTCTGCCGATAACCGATAAGAAGCCCGCACTTTTGACGTTTTTCCCAGAACTGCCAGAATTCCTCCGGAAGTGTCTGGCCGTCTGAATCCGTCTGAAAAATATAATCGGCACCTTTTTCTACTGCGTAACGATATCCCCTGAGTATTGTTCCTCCATGTCCTTCATTCGGTTTATCGATTCCGATAAGACGGTCATGATTTTTCTGATAATTCTGTATTTTTTTGTAGGTCGCATCTTTGCTGCCATCATTCAGGATCACCAGGCGGCTGTCCCCGCCGATTCTCTCCACTACCGGATACCATTGCTCGATCACGGTCCCGATATTTTTTTCTTCATTATATGCCGGCATAATGATATATAAGCTGTCATGTTTCATAGATTCTTATTCTCCCATCCTCTGAGGTATACACCAGTGGATATGTCTCCCTGATGATATCCTCACGACATTCCTGCTGTTCAAATTCCATATCCTCCTCAAACAGGATATATGTGATCTTTTCCTGTTTTACGGTAGCTTTCAGTAGCTCCGGATCATCCGTGGTATATATGAGCACTGCCTGGCCGGCACGATAGCTCGTATCGTACCCTGCAGACCATGCATAATAAGGCCATCCGCAATACAGCATGGCACCGGACATAGTGACCTCGTTCATGGTATATTCCGGTGTCAGCAGAAGATCATTTTTCTTAAGATTTGCACTGAGCCAGTCCGTCAGGCTGCTTTCCATATTTACAGTCATCCTGTGTGCGGAATCGTTGTCTCTTAAGATGATCACGTAATCATAGATCCCCGTTGCACTAAGACAGATACAAAGGACCGCTGCCGCTGCGCGACCGGCCCATTTCTTCCAGCTGTTTTTCCCTGCAAGGAAAACACATCTTACGATCCAGCCCCAGAAAACTGTCACAAAGGCATAGGAAATCATCACATATTTATGATTGACATTGATGTCCGGAGTCAGAGATACCAGAAATGCAAATGCCATTGGAAGCAAACAGCCCATCAGCACTGCCCGCTGACCTATCTTCAGAAATACTGCTGCCACGATCATTCCCACAAAGAAAAATCCACTGATCTCCACCAGATACCAGAGTACACCGGAAATGCTTTTATTGTCTGCCAGAAAGCCCCAGTAAAAGGATGGACTCATAACACTTCCCGACACAAAGATCTTCGACTGCAGTTCCGAAAAAAGCACTGCCAATCCGGCACAGATCACATAATCCAGCTTACCGTCAGAAAACACTGCCAGTCCGGCAAGGATCAGAAGTCCGCCGATCAGCGCAGCTCCGTTCCAGAAGGCAGTTAATCCCAGAAACAGTCCCAGAAGAATCGCCGTATCCACATTTCTGCAGATCCAGGCTTTTTTTGTAAAAAAACGGTTACGGACCCACAAAAATCCATGCTCCTTGTGACTGCATCCGGCTTCCACCCAATCCATAAAGGTCCATACCGCTACAGCTGCCATCAGAAGGCCGAAAGCCAGATGACGCTGGTTCAGATATACATTGAAATTCCATAATCCCCAGTTTTCATTGGTAGTATAACCGATAAACGCCGTATTTTCTTCCAGCGTCCGTACAAGGTCCCCCGCCTGAAGATGTTCCCACAGATAATGCCAGAACGCTGTTCGCTGCGGAAAAAAAGAAAACAATGGCAGCTGCCCCTGCCCAGAAGCTTTTGAACATCCGGTAGCTGATCCCGTAAAGCACCATAAGAAATCCCGCCAGAGACAGGATGCTTACCAGATTATATCCCAGATCAAGACGGAGGCCCAGATACTCCAGATTTCCTACAAGGAACTGGAACATAAAATGATATTTCACATCCTGCCCGCCATAATGCGGATACTGGGTAGGAAAATTATTTCCCCTTGAAAAAGATCGCATCATTGCCGTGTGGGGTGCATAATCTCCGTATACCGAAAAGCCGGAGTACAGAATGCCGTCTTTCATATGGAAAACGTAAAACATCATCCAGGTCACAAAAACCGTCAAAATGCCAAAAAGCAGAAGCTCTTTTTTCAGGATCCATTTTCTGCTGATCATCCGTTCGGATATCACAAACATTTTTTGCTGTTTTTTCTTTTTCCACCGGAAGATTCCCGAAAGCAGCAGGATATCTACCAGAAATACGATCAGATTTCCATAAAAAAGAGGATGCTCTGCCCCCGCGCATATGCTGAACATCCAGGAAAGAATATAGACTGCCCAGGTCAGCATCAGGATTCCCATCCCAAACGCTGCCGGCAGGACCACCCATATCCTGTTTCCTCTTTCAGTTGTTTGACGCGGAAACAGACATCCTGCCATTTCCATTCCTGTTAACATACATAATATAAGATAAATGATTCCAAGCATAGGATTCTCCTTAATTCACGTAAAGTATAGCAGAATCACCTTCCTATGAAAAGGCTATTCACATTTTTTTCAATTATTTTCGTTTTCCTTCTGTTTTTTCAGATATGTAACGATTCCATCAGCCACAGCCTCTGCTACCTTTCTCTGATACTTCTCTGTCTGAAGCAGGGCGGCTTCCTCCGGATTTGTAAGAAATCCACATTCTACGATATTGATCACACCCGGACTTCTCTTCAGAAGATAATAGGTTCTGTTTCCTTTTGCCACCCGCGGCCGTGCAATGGAAAGCTTCCGGTTCATGTTTTCCTGGATCGCAAGTGCCAGTTCTTTTCCGCCTTCCGAATCCTCATAATAAAATACCTGCGGGCCTTTTACTCCGGGATCACTGTAGCTGTTCTGGTGGATACTCACAGAAAGCACCGGTTCATATTTCCGGATCTGTTCAATACGATTCTGCAGATCCTGTGCTTTCATATTTTTTGTACCATTTTCATAAAGACCTTTATCTTCTTCCCGGGTCATTACTACGGCAAGGCCTTTTTTTTCCAGGATCGTTTTTAGCTTCATGGCAATATCCAGATTGATTCCTTTTTCCTTCAGTCCACCGATTCCCACCATTCCGGAATCCACACCGCCATGACCGGCATCCACCAGGATCACCTGATCTGCTTTTATATTTCCAGATACATCTATAAGTCTGCCTGCAGTTTCTGCCGCTTCCCATGACAGAATATAAAAACAGACCAGCATAAGAACTGCCATTGCCAATTCTATGAAATGTTTTTTCAACACAAAACACCCCCGGCATATTTATTTTAATATATGTTGCCGGGAGTGTTTTTAGCATTGTGAAGATCACAATGTTTTCTTCTGTTTATGACAGGTTTTCTGTGATCACGCTCCAGATCCCGCTGTTCTCGAATCCAAGCTTCCACTCTGCCACACCTGCCAGTTTGTATTTTTTGATCAGTTTAACCTTTTCCGCAATAGACTTAGAGTCCTCCAGCCAGATCTGGTATGTGGCACCGTCCCCTTCATAGGTTCCATAATTCTGACTTGTCTTCTTGTCCCAGTATGTTTCTGCTCCGTTATCACTGATCGTCTGCTGTGCCTGATCCATACCGATGGCCTCACTTGTCAGTGCACCGCCATCTGTAGTCTTCCAGAGCCTTGTGTAGAACGGAATCGCAAGGATCGTCCGTTGAGCCGCTACTTCTGAAAGCGTATCCTTAACCCCCTGTTCTACCCATGCAGAGATGCCACAGAACCGGCATCGGAGCCTACGTAATGCTCATCATAGCCCATAATGATCACATAATCCACAACCTTGCCCTGCTCCGCACGGTCATAATGACTGGTAAAATCTTCCGGAACCGGATTATCTACAGACAGTACCAAATTATTGGCGTGACACTGGATAGAAAGTTCTCTTAAAAACTGAAGGAAATGGATTCCTACTCCTTCGCTCAAAGATTCAAAATCAACATTGATTCCATCCAGTCCTGCTTTCAGTGCATAAGTGATCAGCTGATTCTCCAGATTCTGCCTTGAACTGGTTTTTGAAAGAACTTCTGTGGTACTCATGTTCTCATTAAAATTATCCACCAGTCCCCATACCTTCAGTCCTTTTTCATGTGCCTGCATCACATACTCCCCAGATGCAAGACTTGAAATATTTCCGGAGTTATCTGTTACAGAAAACCAGGTTGGAGAGATCACATTCACGCCTGTCATATTCTGTACCGCATCTGCGAAATAGCTGTTTGCATCTGTGCTGGTAACCTGGTGCCATGCCAGGTTCACCGGCTCATCCATGGTAAGATATGTATAGGACTCTGTTTTAAAATCCCTTTCATAATCCGTTGTATCCACAGCACTTACTTTTTTCTTCTGAATATAACCGATGTAACCGTCATCGGTTGCCACCTGATCCCAGTCCTCTCCTTCATTCATCAGCCGGAGAACTGTATTCTTCGCCAGTTTGGAAAGGATCGGCGCCTTGATCCCGCCCCGGTAACGGATCACGGTATCTTTCTTCGTGGTCACGGTCTCCACATTGGTAAATTTGTACTGTATCGCAACCCTTGCAGGATCCTGCTCTATATAAGAATCGATATCTGTATACTTTTTTACATAATCCAGTTTCAGATAAACCGTGTCATCCTTCAGCCACACGTTTCCGTCTGCCTTATCTGAAGCCGTTTCCTCTGTGAGACTGGATGGTGTTGCATACAGTATCTTCTTGTTTTCGCTATCCCAGTAATATCTCTGATTCAAATATCCGTTCACTACATCCAGCGGAAGATATACATCTTCTCCTGAGATAAGTGCCTTCTCTTCCAGTTTCTCAGTTCCAAGTATCAACGCAGCCTCACCGTCTGCATTCTGGCCGTAGTATTCTGTCAGATCCATCTGTTTCCTGCTTGGTATAAGCTTATTGATCCCGTAAACAGCCCCTCCGGCAAGAGCGACCAGAACGATCAGCAGACCTACCACAAGGACCGGTATGTGTTTTTTTATCATGTTTTTTTCCTTTCGGTATAAAATGTCATAATTTGTTTCATTATAACATATCTTGTCTACATTTCGTTATAAAAATCGACTTTTAATAATTTTTCACAATTTCTTTAGAATTTCGGTTCCCCGCATGGTATGCATGAGTGCAGGGGATGATCGTTATCCGGGGAACCGTTTTTTCTTATGTACGGTCATTCTTTGCGAATAAGATCAAAGCTTACACAGGCGATATGGCCGTCTTCATCTTCCGTATAATCCCGCATATAGACCCCGTTTTCCGCAATCTGACAGGCTTTTGCGATTTTTTTCGGAGTGCTTGGTGCTCCATCGAGATAAAGAGAAACTCCGTTCTCACGATAAAGCTCCAGCTCCCTTTCGAAGGGGTTTTGCGGATTTCTTTTTTTCCTGTGATATATTTGGCGTATCCCGACCTCCTTTCCTGGTTAGATTTTCAGAAAACACCAGCAATGGTTCTCGAAAAGCTGCAACTTCCCTGTTAGGATGATACTTGTAATAAAATATAAATAATAAAATGGGGGAAAATTTCTCTGTGTACCGACAGACTCGCCGATGAATTTCACACAGAATCCTTATCTTCAGAAAATATGACTTTAAGTTATCGTTACTGTCTTCTTGCTTCCGGGAGGAGACAGCTTTTCTGCTTTTCATTATACCTGATTTCCCTTCAGATGCAAGTCTTTTATAAAAGAATCAGAAATTTTCTTTTTTCTCCGGTTTCTACATCTTTACATCTTGTGTATAACTGTTATATAATACAGTATGTAAAAGATTAAATTTATTTACCTATAGGATGTGATCATATGAAAATAGAAAAAATCAATGAAAATCAGATCCGCTGTACCCTGACGAAAGAAGATCTGGACAGTCATCAGATCCGTATCAGCGAACTTGCATACGGTACCGAAAAAGCCAAACGTCTCTTTCGTGATATGATGCAGCAGGCACAGATACAATTTGGTTTTGAAGCAGATAATATTCCTCTGATGATTGAGGCTATTCCTGTCAATGCCGAAAGTATTATCCTCATTATCACTAAAGTGGAAGATCCTGAAGAACTGGATACACGTTTTTCCAAATTTGCACCCTTCAAGGGCAACAAACCTTCCGATACCGTAGAGATCGATGGCGCTGACAATATCATCGATATCTTCCAGAAGCTCTGTGAATCCAAGCTTAAGGATCTTTCACAGAAACCGGAAGAAAAAAGGGCGGAAACTTCCGCCCCTCAGGCAACAGAAACTCCGGATGCATCACAGCAGCCGGCTGAGAGTTCTGTAAAGCTTATACGCCTGTACTCTTTCCCGGGGCTGGATGATGTTATTGCCGCATCTCATGGTATGAATGGTTTCTTTACCGGTGATAATACTCTCTATCGTGAAGGAGAAGACGGTGTCTATCAGCTGGTACTTCATCAGTCAGACTGTACACCTGAAGAATTTAACAAGGTCTGCAATATCCTTTCCGAGTATGGCATCGGCCGCGCATTCACACCAGCCGGTGAAGCCTACCTCAGAGAGCACTGTGCACTGATCGCTGATCATGCACTTCAGAAGCTTCTGAATATCTGACAAACCAAATATCCTACAGACAAACAAACCGCTGTCGGAATGCGATCCATATGATCTGCATTTCCCGACAGCGGTCCTTTTGTTTCAGCAAAAAAGCTTCTGTTTATTACTCACCAAGAAAATCATTGATCTGAGCTACGAGGACATCTGCGTCCAGGCCATGGACCATTGCTGCTTCTTCCAGAGATTCCATCTGTGAAGACGGGCAGCCAAGACAATGCATTCCTGCTCTCATCAGGATCGGTGCGATATTCGGGTCTACAGTGAGCAGTTCTCCGATCAGCATGCTCTTTGTAACTTTTGCCATGATTGTATTCTCCTTTACTGTTTTATCGAAATATTTCATTCCGTTCTGCTATTATAATACGAATCCGGAATGGAATCAACGGGTTACGAATTTTCAGTTTTGTTTATAAATTTATACTTGTATTCTTTATGCAGATATATTAGAATGGGAATAGAATCCTGGTAGGGGATACATACAATACACAATTTAAAAGGAGGATATCAATTATGGCATATGTAATTTCTGACGAGTGCGTTAGCTGTGGAACATGTGAGGGTGAGTGCCCGAACGAGGCTATTTCTCAGGGAGACGAGCATTATGTAATCGACGCAGACGCTTGTGTTGACTGCGGAACATGCGCTGAGGCCTGTCCAGTTGGTGCTATCTCTGCTGAGTAATGCATCATTAGCTTGATAAGCTGCTATAATGAATGAGGCTGCCGGTTTAACCGGCAGCC